>OHQO01001173.1_pt1 | contig 9907 bp, 8 predicted proteins | sample 1578051 | NCBI WGS metagenome assembly OHQO01 (sample SAMEA3879592, study PRJEB24766) | human gut metagenome | biome: human-associated habitat; feature: feces | place: USA | collected 1985/1987 | reverse complement strand
GTCCTTGTGCAGGTCAAGCGCCGCGAGCGCGGCGCTATCCAGCGTAACGGTGCCGGCTGCGAGCTGCACCTGCAGGGCCGCAACGCCCGCGCTGCGCGCATTGGCGATCGAGCGGCCGGCCAGGATGACCGTGTCGGCCACGGGATCTGTGGCGTTGACCGTCACGGTCGCGCCGGACTGCGCATTTGTGGCCGCACGGAGCTGGCGGCTGGTGAGGAACACCGTCGCGGTGCTGCCCTGTACGTACGCCTGCGTAACGGCGGCGCTGCTGCCGGTGACCGGCAGGAGACGCACCTGCGCACTGCTGCCCTCGAGCAGGATGGTCTTGTCATTGTCGTCGGGGCAGTTGTTGTCCACGCTCATGGAGACGACGATCTTCACGAGCAGGTCGTTGAGCTGGCTCTTGAGATAGCGGGTGAACAGGCCCTGGAACTTCGTGAACAGCACGCTGCCGCGGCCGAACGCGTCTTTGGCAACGATGTTGAGCACCTGATCGAGCAGCGCGCCGCTCTTGAGCTGGTCGACGCCGGACTGCACCCAGGCGGGATAATTGCCGTCGTCCTCACCGGCGAGGTTGCACTGGTAGATCCAGTTGGCAAAGTCGAGCAGGTCCTTGCCGTCCGCGATCGGGACGGCGGCCACGTCGTCAATGATCTGGTCGATGTTCGCCACGATCTTCGTGACCGGCCAGGTGTCATTCGGCAGATACTTGCCGAAGAAGGACTTGACGAAGTCGCCCGCGACCGTCTTGAGCATATCGGTCGAGAAGCCGAATTCCCGGGCATACTCGGTCAGGTCATCGATCACATGCGCAGTACCCGTGGCGGGATCTGTGTAATGGATGGGGCCGGTATGCGTCTTGGTGCTCACGCTCATGTAGGTGCTCGTCTCACCGCCGACGGTGCTGCGGCGCAGGTCGACAAAGCGGATCGGGCACGGATACGTCAGCGCAGAGCCGGTTTCGATGTCATAGAAGGTGTTGCCGGCCTTCGTGGTCATGGCAGCGATGTCGACCGCGTGCATATGACCGGTGAAGACGACGCTCATGCCGGCATCGGCATACTCCTGCGCGATGCGCTCATAGCCGTTGACGAGGTACATGGGCAGGATGGTGGGCTCGACATCGAAGTGCGGCACCAGACCGTGGTGCTCCAGACCGATGACAAGGTCGCCGCGTGCCTTGGCGGCGGCAGTCTGCTCGATGACCCATTTTTCCAGATCGGCGCTGATGGCGCCGCTCGTCTCATGCTCATCCGTGCCGTTGGAGGTGTTCTCCTTGCTGTAGCGGCAGGTGTCCATGGCGATAATGGTCAGCCCCTCGACCGGTCGCGCAACATAGGACAGGCCGCCGGCCTCATTGCCCGCGGCCGGGGTGAAGGTCGCGATGACGGTCGGATCGGAGTAGACAAAGTCGTAGATACGCTTGAAGTCCTCCGGGTGCGTGCGCGTGGCGGGCACGGCCTTACCGTCGGGGGTGTTGAAGTTCTTGGCATTGTAATTACGGATGTCATGGTTGCCGTTGATGACATAGATCTTCAGCCCCGGAATATCCTGCTGCAGCTGCTGCAGCTGCTTTGCCAGCGCCGCGTGGCACTCCTGCTCGCCGTCCTTGGTCAGGTCGCCGGACACGAGAAGGATGTCGGGCTTGTCCGCGCGAACTTGCTCAAACTTTTCGTACAGGATTGCGGAGCTCTCCTTGAGCAGCTTGCGGTCGCTGTTGAGTGCATGCTCAAAGTCCGCCGTGTCTGCAATCATATCCGGCGAGAGATAATGCAGGTCGGACATGACGGCGATCCTCAGGTTCATGTCCTGCGGCTTGTCCGCCGCAAGAGCCGGAACCGTCAGTGTGAAGACAAGGACTACCGCCAGCAGCAGCGACAGCAGTCTGCTTCCATTGTGCATTCTGATTTTCATTTCTTCCTCCTGTTTTTTAGATTCCTACAACATTGCACGGCCCCCTGCCGCACAACTGTATTCCTTCCTCACCGTGTAAAATCTGCAGCCGCCCTTGTGTAAAAGCAGTTATTACACGGCATTTTAACTGTATCATGCCGGAGGCCCGATTGCAACCAAAATACAGCAGCAAATGCGAAAAAGCGCGGGCGGCAGCAGGCGGGACCCGATGCGTTTGGAATGGTTCATCTCTTCCTCCTGTAACATTCAAGATTTTGGCTCTTACAAGCTCACGTTTCTGTTTTACACAGCGCGTGTAAAGTCTAAAACCGCAGCCATGTAAAGTTCCCGTGCCGCAAAGCGGTGAAGATTTTACATTCCTGCCTTGACAAGCCGGCGGTTTCGTCCTATCATGAAGTGAACAAACACGGGGAGCCGCTCGGCTGAGAGTAAGCATCCGCTTAGACCCGCATACCTGATTTGGACAATGCCAACGTAGGGATTCATACTGCCGGACCGCAACAGCAGCACTCTTTACGGGCGCCGCTGTTTTTTTCGTGCAGATCTTCCGGGAAAGGAGTCATGATTTATGCAACAAGTGCTCAAGGCCATGCTGGAGAACGTGCGCGCGAAAACGCCGCTCGTGCACAACATCACCAATTACGTCACCGTCAACGACGTGGCAAACGTTCTGCTGGCGGCCGGCGGCTCGCCGATCATGTCCGACGATGCCGACGATGTCGAGGACATCACGAGCATCTGCGGCGGGCTGAACATCAACATCGGCACGCTCAACAAAAACACCATCCCGTCGATGTTCCTCGCCGGGAAGAAGGCAAACGAGCTGGGCCACATTGTCCTGCTCGACCCCGTGGGCGCGGGCGCGAGCCGTCTGCGCACCGACACGGCCAACCGTCTCATGCAGGAGGTGCGCTTTGACGCCGTGCGCGGCAACATCTCCGAGATCAAGACCCTCTGCACCGGCAGCGGCAGCACCAAGGGCGTGGATGCTGACGCGGTCGACGCCGTGACGGAGGCGAATCTCGACGACGGCGTGCAGCTCGTCAAGACCTTCGCGCAGCGGGCCGGCTGCATCGTCGCCGTGACCGGCGCGATCGACCTCGTGAGCGACGGTGAGCGCTGCTGGTGCATCCGCAACGGCCGCGCGGAGATGAGCCGCATCACCGGCACGGGCTGCCAGCTCTCGGCGCTGATGACGGCGTTCCTGGTCGCCAATCCCGACCACAAGCTCGCCGCCGCGGCGGCCGCCGTGTGCATGATGGGGCTCGCGGGCGAGATCGGCTGGGCCAACATGCAGCCCGGCGACGGCAACAGCACCTACCGCAACCGTATCATTGATGCCATTTTCAACATGACCGGCGACGCGCTGGAGAAGGGAGCCAAGTATGAACTGCGATAACGCATCTCTGCTGCTCTACGCCGTGACCGACCGCTCGTGGCTGCACGGCCAGACGCTCTATGAACAGGCTGAGCAGGCGCTGCAGGGCGGCGCAACGTTTTTGCAGCTGCGTGAAAAGGAACTCGACGAGGCGCATTTTCAAGAGGAGGCCATCGCGCTCAAGGCACTGTGCAAACAGTACGGCGTGCCGTTCGTGCTCGATGACAACGTGGCGCTCGCCGTGGCCACGGACGCCGACGGCGTGCACGTCGGCCAGAGCGACATGGCGGCCGGCAAGGTGCGCGCGCTCATCGGCCCGGACAAGATCCTCGGCGTGTCGGCCCAGACGGTGGAAGAAGCGCTGCTGGCCGAGCGCGAGGGCGCGGACTATCTCGGCGTGGGCGCCGTGTTCCCGACCGGGACGAAGGCCGATGCCAACGCCGTGAGCTATGACACCCTGCGCGACATCTGCGCGGCAGTGTCCATCCCGGTCATTGCCATCGGCGGCATCACGAAGGACAATGTCGCCCGGCTCTCCGGCAGCGGCATTGTCGGCGTCGCCGTCGTGAGTGCGATCTTCGCGCAGCCGGACATTCCCGCCGCCACGCGGGAACTCAAAGCCGCCGTGCGCACGGCGCTGGACCTGTAACTCCCTGCGCGCGGGCGCAGACAAACATACAAACAGCGGCGGATCGGGGGCACCACTTTCCGTCGCTCAACAAAATTGATGCTGAAAAGGAGACAGAATATGAAAACAGCATTAACGATCGCCGGAAGCGATTCCAGCGGAGGCGCCGGTATTCAGGCCGATCTGAAAGCCATGACCATGAATGGCGTATTTGCCATGAGTGCGATCACGGCGCTGACCGCCCAGAACACGACCGGCGTACAGGGTATTTTTGAAGTAACTCCGGCATTTCTCGGCCAGCAGATCGACAGCGTCTTTACCGACATCCGGCCTGACGCGGTGAAGATCGGCATGGTCGCGTCCTCCGGCCTCATCGAGGTCATCGCCGAGCGGCTGCAGCACTACGCGGCGCAAAACATCGTCGTCGACCCCGTGATGGTCGCCACGAGCGGCGCGCGGCTCATCTCCGAGGACGCCATCGCCACGCTCGAGGCGCGGCTGCTGCCGCTTGCCACCGTGCTCACGCCCAACATCCCGGAGGCGGAGGTGCTCTCGGGCCTGACCATCACCTCCCCCGACGACATGATCGCCGCCGGAAAAGCCATCAGCGAGCGCTACGGCTGCGCCGTCCTGTGCAAGGGCGGGCACCGGCTCAACGACGCCAACGACCTCCTATACCGCGACGGCGGCTACGAGTGGTTCAACGGCAAGCGCATCGACAACCCCAACACCCACGGCACCGGCTGCACGCTCTCGAGCGCCATCGCGGCCAACCTTGCCAAGGGCTTTGATCTCGACACGGCCGTCCGCCGCGCGAAGGACTATCTCTCCGGCGCGCTTGCCGCAATGCTCGACCTCGGCGCGGGCTCCGGCCCGATGGACCATGCGTTCGACCTGAAGCCGGAATACCGGCAGGAGGCCCAAGCATGAAAAAGACCTCCAGCTTCCAGAACAGCCTTATCTGGTTCGGCGCGGCCGTGTCCATCGCGGAGATCCTCACGGGCACGTACTTTGCGCCCCTCGGCTTCACGAAGGGCCTGCTCGCCATCCTCGTCGGCCATGTCATCGGCTGTGCGATGTTCTTCTTCGCGGGCCTCATCGGCACGGTCGAGCTGAGCTTCGGCCGCATCGGCTGCCTGTTTTTCGCCGCGCTCAACGTACTGCAGCTCGTCGGCTGGACGGCCATCATGATCTATGATGGCGCACTGGCCACGAACACCGTGCTCGGCATCGGCAAGTGGGTGTGGTGTCTCGTCATCGGCGGGCTCATCGTGGTGTGGATCGCCGTCGGCATCAAGAACCTCGGCTGGATCAACAAGATCGCCATGGCGGCGCTGTTCATCCTCTCGATCGTGCTGTGCGTGGTGGTGTTCCGCGGCGGCACGCCAGTCACCGCGCCGGACGACAGCCTAAGCTTCGGCGCAGCGGTCGAGCTGGCCGTGGCCATGCCGCTGTCGTGGCTGCCGCTCATCTCCGACTACACGCGCGAGGCCGAAAAGCCCTTCGCCGCCACGCTCTCGAGCACGCTGACCTACGGCGTCGTGAGCTGCTGGATGTACGTCATCGGCATGGGTGCCGCCATCTTCACCGGCGAGGGCGACATTGCGCTCATCATGGTCAAGGCCGGCCTCGGCGTGGCCGCGCTGCTCATCCTCATCCTCTCGACCGTCACGACGACGTTCCTCGATGCGTACAGCGCCGGCATCTCCGCCGAGTCCCTGTCGAAGAAGATCAACGGCAAGTACGCCGCGCTCATCGTGACCGTCATCGGCACGGTCTGCGCCATCTGCTTCCCGATGGACGACATCACGAACTTCCTGTACCTGATCGGCTCGGTGTTCGCGCCGATGATCGCCATCCAGATCACGGACTTCTTCCTGCTCCGACGCGGCGGTGCGAGCGGCAGGCTCGATGTGTGCAACGCCGTCGTCTGGGTGCTGGGCTTCGTGCTCTACCGCGTGCTCATGACCGTGGACATCCCGGTCGGCAACACCCTGCCCGATATGGCTGGCACGATGCTCCTGTGCCTGATCGCGCACAAGATCGTCCCGGATAAGACCAGGGCTTCCTGAAGCCTTTTGCGAAAATTGCCAAGCCGAAAACGCCCGCACGATGTGCGGGCGTTTTTGAGCCGAGCGGTATTTTCTCCGCCGCGCATGTCGCCGGAGAAAATGATCAGACTTTCTTTCGCCGCTGCGGCGGCGAAACTCTACGAGGTCTTTGAAAAGCTGCCGAAAACGCCCGCACACCGTGCGGGCGTTTTTGCGTCTTGAATTCCCAGCAAAGCCGTGTTATTTTAAGGGCAGAAAACACTTTCAGGGAGGCAAGCATATGAAAGATCTCAAACCGACGTGCCGCATCGCCGTGGTGCAGGCGGCGCCGGTGCTGTTTGACAAGACCGCGTGCACGGACAAGGCCGTGCGCCTGATCGCGGAGTGCGCGCAGCATGGCGCAGAGCTCATCGTGTTCCCGGAGCTGTTCATCCCCGGCTACCCGTACGGCATGACGTTCGGCTTCACGGTCGGCGCGCGCAAGGAAGACGGCCGCAAGGACTGGCAGCTGTACTGCGGCAACTCCATTGTCGTACCCGGGCCGGAGACGGAGCGCCTCGCCGCGGCGGCAAAGGCCGCGGGCGCGTATGTGAGCATCGGCGTGTCGGAGCGCGACGGCGTGACGGGCACGCTCTATAACTCCAATCTCATCTTCTGCCCGGACGGCACGCTCGCCCCCGTGCACCGCAAGCTCAAGCCCACCGGGGCAGAGCGCGTGGTCTGGGGCGACGCCGACCGCGGGTATTTCCCGGTCGTGGACACGCCGTGGGGCCCGATGGGCAGCCTCATCTGCTGGGAGAGCTATATGCCGCTGGCGCGCACGGCGCTGTATGAAAAGGGCGTGACGCTCTACATCTCGCCGAACACGAACGACAACCCCGAGTGGCAGGCCACCGTGCAGCACATCGCGCTCGAGGGCCGGTGCTATTTCATCAACTGCGACATGGTCTTTCACCGCGCGGACTACCCCGCCGGGCTGCACTGCCCGGATGAGATCGCGCGCCTGGACGACATTCCCTGCCGCGGCGGCAGCTGCATCGTCGACCCCTACGGGCACTATGTCGTGCAGCCGGTGTGGGACAGCGAGGACATTCTCTACGCCGATCTCGATATGCAGTGCGTGCCCGCGAGCCGCATGGAGCTCGACGTGTGCGGCCACTACGCGCGGCCGGACGTGCTGCGCCTGACCGTGCAGGACGCATGAAAGGAGCGCACGTATGAAGCTTGCCATGGCGCAGATGTCCATGACCGGGAGCATGGACGAAAACCTGAAAAGATCCCTCGCCTTCTGCGACGCCGCCGCGGGCAGCGACCTGCTGTTTTTCCCCGAGGTGCAGCTCATCGTGCAGGAGCTCGACCTCGCCGAGGCGCGGCTCTGGCGCGAGCAAAAGCGCCCATACCTCAGGCAGCGGCGGCCGGAGTACTATCTGTAAAAAGAACGATCCCTGCGTCGGAAGTCCGGCGCAGGGATCGTTTCTTATTTATATTCCGGGCACTGGTAGCGGGGCTTGCCCTGACTCTTATGCCCGTACTCGATGGCGGACACCGGGCAGCCGCAGATGCAGGCCATGCAGTGCGTGCACGCGCCGTTCCAGTGCGGGCGGCGCTCAACGATGTCGATGCCGTTGACCGGGCAGCTCAGTGCGCACTTGCCGCAGCCGATGCACGCATCCGAGACCGTGAACGGCCCGGACTTGACAAACCACCGATAAAAGATCGTGTTCACCGGCCCGGTCTTGAACCGGTCGAGCGGGCCGACCTTCGGCGCCGGGAACGGCTCGCCGCGCTGCACGCAGGCAATGCCCCCGTCGATGGACGGCTGCGCCGCCGCGATGATCTGCGCCGACTCCTCCGCGCCTGGCACATAGAACATGGCGACGTAGTTTTCCGGCATGACGACCTGCAGCACGCCCTGATAATCGAGTCCGATATCCGCGCACAGCGCCGCGATGCGGCTGCCGGCGTTGCCGATCTCGCTGCCGCAGGTCATGACAAAATAGGCCTTCCGGCTGCCGGTGAAGCGGCCGCGGCGGAGAAAGGCCGCAAAAATGTGCGGGATCTGCCAGCCGTACGTCGGCGAGACGAACACCCACGGCCGGTCGGAATGCAGGTCGGCGGGCGCGTCATTTCGGATGTATTCGTTCGCGGTGATGAGATCGTCGCCGAGGGCGGCGGCGAAGCGCTGGGCAACATAGCGGCTGTTGCCGGTGCCGGTGTAATAGACGATCATAATACTTCCCCCAAAGTACGATTTTTGCCCAGTATAGCACACCCGCGCCCCGATTTCCAGCCGGACGTTGTGTCCGCGCGCCCGGTGTGCTACAATGGGGAAAACACCGCGACTTATGGGAGGGACCGCATTTGTATTGGTATACCATCGGGCAGACGCTCACGCAGCAGGAGCACGCGCCCGCGCCGGAGCAGCCCGCCGTCGTGCTGCTGACATCCGAAGAGCTGTCGCACCAGCCGGCGCTGCCCGGTCTGGAGCGGACGCTGCACCACACACCGCCGGCGCGCGACGCGCGCGTGTGCAAGGCCGAGGTGCGCTCGGACTGTCTGGCAGGCACGCTCGTGCTGCCGCGCCAGGGCAAGGACGGCAAGCCGCTCGCCACGCGCGTCGTGCTCGTGGACGACGAGAGCGCGCTGCAGGGGCTGCTGCGCCGCATCGCCCGGGAAAAGCGCTGGACCGACGGCAGCGTCGGCCGGTTTCTCTACGACTTTTTTGAGCAGCTCATCGCCCGCGACCTGCACCAGCTCGAAAAGATCGAGGACCGCATCGAGGCGCTCGAGGATCGGGTGCTGGCGCACGAGCTGGACGACTTCTCCGCGCCGATGACCGCGCTGCGCAAGGAGACCATGGCGTGGTTTCGCTATTACTCCCAGCTCGACGACGTGGCGTGCGAGCTGCACGAGAACGAAAACGGCTTTTTCACCGACAGCGAGCAGCTGCTGTTTCGCATGTTCGAGGACCGGGTCATCCGCCTGCGCGAGGAGTCCCAGCTGCTGCGCGAATCGTGCGCACAGCTGCAGAGCCTGTTTCAGGCCGAGATCGACACGCGGCAAAACCGCATCATGCAGATCCTGACGATCGTGACGACGATCTTCCTGCCGCTGACGCTGCTCGTCGGGTGGTACGGCATGAACTTTGTCGGCATGCCGGAGCTGACGTGGAAGTACGGCTACCCCGTCGTCGTTATCGTGAGCATCGTGACCGTGGGCATCAGCCTGTGGGTATGCAAGAAGAAAAAGTTCTGGTGACGAAAACGCCGGCTGAGGAAACCCTCAGCCGGTGCTTTTTATTTCCCCGCGCGCTCGGCAAAGTGCTCCGGGTTCTCGATCGACGTCAGCCGCAGCGGGAACGCCTGCTGCCCGAGGTCTGCGTAGGTGATGATCCACTCGCCGGAGTCGATCATCATCGCCATCGACAGCAGGTCGGAACAGTCGACCGTGCCCTGCGCGCCCACCGGGAGCGCGCCGACGTTCACACCGTCGGCGTCGCCGAAATCGAGCACTTTCACTTCCAGCGTTTTCGCGTCCTTGTCGCGCGAGAGCACCTCCACGCGCAGGTAGGCATAGCCCCCGTCGAGCGGGAGGTCGCTCATGTCCGGGGCGGGCGTTGACTCCGCCGCGCCGCCCGTGCACAGCAGCACGAGCGCGAGCAAAAGAGGCAGGATACGGATAGACTTCATGCGTTTTCTCCTTTCAAACCGTCGCGGTAGAGCTCCCCGGGAGCGATGATGTGACCATCACGGACGGCGGCAAAGGCGGCCGCCCCGGACAATAATTCTGCATTGTTTCTCCCTCCAAATAGAGAAAGGCACGCCCCTGCCCCTTCCGTGCAGAGGCGTGCTGACTTTCTGTTTTCTGTTATACCATCGCGGCGGGCGTTTTACCGTACACGCGCGTGTGCACAAGCGTCTCGATCGCGCGCAGCTC
>OHQO01001172.1_pt1 | contig 9930 bp, 5 predicted proteins | sample 1578051 | NCBI WGS metagenome assembly OHQO01 (sample SAMEA3879592, study PRJEB24766) | human gut metagenome | biome: human-associated habitat; feature: feces | place: USA | collected 1985/1987 | reverse complement strand
GGTTATGAGAAATATGTCGCCATGACCAATGAATACAATAAGGAAGGAGAATTCCTGGCTTTTGTTGGTTATGAGGCGCACAGCATGGAACATGGCGACCATGTGGCTCTGAATTATGATTTGGACGCACCGCTGGTGGAATGTACTTCCATTGAAGACTGGAAACGGAAAGCTCGCGGACATAAGGTATTCATAACTCCGCATCACATGGGATATCAGACTGGCTATCGCGGATACAACTGGAACTTCTTTACGGAAGGAGACCAGACCCCGTTTGTAGAGATGTATTCGCGCCATGGACTGGCAGAAAGCGATCAGGGAGATTACAGTTATCTGCATGACATGGGTCCTCGCCAATGGGAAGGTACTATTCAATGCGGATTGGAGCAAGGTAAAAAATTCGGTATTATGGGTTCGACCGACCAACATGCAGGTTATCCGGGAAGTTACGGTGACGGTCGCATAGGTATCCTTGCGGAATCATTGAGCCGTGATAAAATCTGGGATGCCATGAAGAACCGTCATGTATGCTGTGCCACCGGTGATAAAATCAATATAGATTTTCGTTTGAATGATGCGTTCCCGGGCGATGTCGTACGGGGAAACAGTCGCCGCATTTATCTGAATGTGGAGGGAGGTAGCTGTATTGATTATATTGACATCGTTAAGAACAGAAAGTGTATTGCTCGTTTAAGCGGTCCGTTGTTGCCCGAGATGCCGGAAGGAGATATGGTACGCTGCAAGGTAAAAGTTGATTTCGGTTGGAACCGCGAAGAGCAGTATGTGCATTGGCAAGGAAAGCTGTCCATAAATAAAGGAACTATCAATGCTGTGGAACCTTGCTTCCGTGGCGCCGCTTTCACTTCTCCGCAACCGGGAGAATCTGAGTTTGAGACAAAAGTTAACCGTATTGTGTCTGTTACAAGTAAGGATGCAGAGTTGGATATGTACAGTTCCAAAAACCCCAATACCACGACTCCTGCCACGCAAGCTGTCATTCTGGATGTGACTATGCCTAAAGATGGCGTGATTACAGCCGAATTCAATGGCAAGAAATTTGAGCATTCGTTGGGTGAACTTTTGGAAGGTTCCCGTTCACATTTCATGATAGGGTGGCTCAGTGAGGCTATTCTCTTCAACCGTGCAATGCCGGAAAGTTGCTTTACGGTTGAGCATTATATGGAGGATACCCAACCCGAAAGAGATACGGACTATTACTATGTCAGGGTTCGCCAGCGTGACCAGCAATGGGCATGGAGTTCTCCTATATGGGTAGAAAGAACATAATGTTTCCTTATTTGATATAATAAACTATGGAATATGCAATTGGCATTGATTTAGGTGGTACATCTATAAAATATGCTTTGGTGGATAAAGCGGGTAATTCTTTCTTTGAGGGAAAATTACCCTCTTTTGCTTCTGTTTCAGCTGCAAAAGTAATAGAGCAGTTGATAAAAGCTGTCATGTTGTTAAAAGATGAAGCTGCCAAACAAAACTGGACAGTATTGGGCATTGGGCTTGGTACACCCGGAATTGTAGATGAGACGAACCGTATCGTATTGGGAGGTGCAGAAAATATTATCGGTTGGGAAAACATAGATGTGGCTTCTCTTTTGGAAGAACAGATGAAACTACCGGTAGTCGTTGGAAATGACGCCAACCTGATGGGGTTGGGGGAAGCGAAATATGGTGCAGGGAGGGGGTGTACCCACGTGGTGTTTCTGACAGTGGGAACCGGCATCGGTGGAGCCGTCATCATTGATGGCAAATTATTCAACGGCTATGCCAATCGGGGTACGGAGCTGGGACACGTGCCATTGATTGCTAACGGTGAACGTTGTGCCTGCGGAGCGATCGGCTGCCTGGAGCATTATGCCTCGACTTCTGCTTTGGTAAGGCATTTCAGCACGTTGGCTAAAGAGCGGAATCTGAGTTTTGATATGGAAATAAACGGAGAACTAATAGTCCGCCTGTATCATGAAAATTTTCCGATGGCTGTTGAATGCATGAGTGAACACTTTTACTATTTGGGAAGAGGAATTGCCGGATTTGTCAATATATTCAGCCCTCAACGGATTGTATTGGGAGGAGGGGTTACAGAATCCGGTATTTTCTATTTAGAGAAAATAAGGGAAGTGGTTCGAGAGCATGTTATAGCCGATTGTGCCTTAAATACAGAAATTGTAGCCGCATCATTGGGTAATAAAGCCGGATTTATCGGAGCGGCATCATTAATCTTAAAATGAACGATATATCATGAAAAGTAACAAGAAATGGAGTATGCTGACATTAATCATGATGTTTTGGTTTACTATTTCATTCATTACGAATATTCTCGGGCCGTTAATCCCCGACATTATCCATAACTTTGAACTGAAGGATCTGGCAATGGCAGGGTTTATTCCGACCTCTTTTTTCTTGGCCTATGCCATCATGTCGATACCGGCAGGTATATTAATAGATAAATATGGAGAAAAGCCGGTGCTATTTACCGGCTTCCTAATGCCATTTATAGGTACTACCTTGTTTGCATGTTTCCCTTTTTACCTGATACTGCTTCTGTCTTCTTTCATCATTGGTTTGGGAATGGCCATGTTGCAAACTGTAATCAACCCTTTGCAACGTGTTGTCGGCGGAGAGGAGAATTATGCGTTTATAGCAGAGTTGGCACAGTTTGTATTCGGAGTAGCCTCTTTTATCAGTCCCTTGGTTTACACTTGGCTGATACATGCACTGGAACCGGAAGTTTATCAGCAGGGACAGAACTTTTTGCTGGATATTCTGGCAAAAGTTACTCCGGTTACTCTTCCCTGGGTTTCTCTGTATTGGGTATTTACAGCACTGTTGTTGGCTATGCTGCTCGTTGTGTCATTCGTTCATTTTCCGCGCATTGAATTGAAAGATGATGAACGCAGTGGTTCCTCCTCTTCCTATAAAAAATTGTTCCGTCAAAAATACGTATGGCTTTTCTTTTTGGGAATCTTCTGTTATGTCAGTACAGAACAGGGTGTCTCTATTTTTATGAGTACCTTCTTGGAACAGTATCATGGCATTGATCCAAAAACTGTCGGTGCACAAAGTATCAGTTATTTCTGGGGTTCGATGACCGTCGGTTGCCTATTTGGTATGTTCTTGCTGAAGCTGATAGACAGTAAACGTCTCCTACAAATATCAGGACTGCTTTCCATGAGTTTACTCTTGATCGCATTGTTCGGTTCTGCAAAAGTTGCGGTATGTGCATTTCCGGCAATCGGTTTCTGCATTTCAATGATGTACTCCATCGTATTCTCACTGGCTCTGAACACAGTAGCCCAGAATCACGGTTCTTTTGCCGGTATTCTTTGCTCCGGAATTGTGGGAGGCGCAGGAGGTCCGCTGTTTGTCAGTCTGCTATCCGATACCACTTCATTACGCATAGGAATGCTCCTTATCTTGGTTTTCATGGGATATATTACGTTTATCGGTTTTTGGGCACATCCACTGGTCAACAATAAGACAGTCAGCCTGAAAGAACTGGTTGGTTTCAAAAACAAAAATAAAATACTGAAATGAGAAAGATATTATTAGGCTTACCCGCCTTTTGCCTATTGATGGCATGTGGCAGTTCCGAGCAATCTGCTGTCATAACAGTTTCCGGCGAGACATTGATGCACGAAGTTCGTGCAACTCCCTCTCCTGCGAATGGTGCTTGCGTTAAGATGAATCCGCCGCGCTTTATGTGGCCGGATAAATTCCCGCATTTAGGTCCGGTATTGGATGGAGTTCCGGGACAAGTGGATGAAAAACCGAAAGTAGTCTATCGGATTCGTATTTCTCAGGACAAGAACTTTCAAAAGGAAGTGTTGATTGGGGAACGCGCCTGGGCTTTTTTCAATCCTTTCCAGTGCCTGGCTCAGGGAAAATGGTACTGGCAATATGCTTACGTCACTCCTGGAGGTAAAGAAGAATGGTCACCGGTTTATCAATTCCATATAGGTAAAGATACACCGGAATTTAATCCGCCCACATTGGAGAAAGTCTTGGCAAAATATACGTCTCACCACCCACGCGTATTATTGGATGCGGATGATTGGGAGGAAATTATAACGAAGAATAAAAATAATCCGGAAGCTCAGGCCTATATGGACAAAGCTTCCCGGTGCATTTCTCATCCGTTGAAGCATCTTCAGGAAGAGATAGATACAACAAATGTAGTTACATTAACCAATGTAGTACAGCGTGAGTCAGCCCTTATCCGCGAGAGCCGTAAGATTGTGGATAGAGAAGAAGCCAATGTGGAAGCATTGGTACGCGCCTATCTGCTGACGAAAGACAAGAAGTATTATCGTGAAGGCATCAACCGGTTGAGTGAAATCCTTTCCTGGCAAACAAGCAAATACTTTGCAGGTGACTTCAATCTATCCACTTTGCTCTCTATGAGCACATCGGCGTACGACGGGTTCTACAACCTGTTGTCTCCGTCAGAAAAACAGTTATTATTAGATAATATCCGGAATATCGGGAATAAATTCTATAATGAATACGTTAATCATCTGGAGAACCGTATTGCAGACAATCATGTATGGCAAATGACTTTCCGCATTCTTACAATGGCGGCCTTTGCCACAGTTGGTGAGATTCCGGAAGCATCCGTGTGGGCAGATTATTGCTATAATGAATGGATCTCCCGTCTTCCGGGACTGAATAAGGATGGTGCTTGGCATAATGGAGATTCATATTTTCATGTAAATATACGCACACTGATAGAGGTACCGGCCTTTTTCTCCCGTATATCCGGTTTCAATTTCTTTGCCGATCCGTGGTATAACAACAATGCTTTATATGTCATTTACCAGCAACCTCCCTTTTCCAAATCCGGAGGACATGGCAATTCGCATGAGGGACAGCGCACTCCGAATGGAGGTCGCGTAGGATATGCAGATGCGCTGGCACGCGAATGTAACAATCCGTGGGCGGCAGCTTATGTACACGAAATTATGCAGGAAGACCCTGATATTCTGTCGAAAGCTTTTGAAGCCAAACCGGCGGACTTGACCTGGTATCGTTGTACGACAAAAAAGGAGAGGCCTGCTTATAGTAGTAAGCTGTTGGAGCTGCCTCAGTCCAAAGTTTTCAGCCAGACAGGCACTGCACTGATGAACACAGACATAGGACATCACACCAACAATGCCATGCTCTCTTTCCGTAGCAGCCCCTATGGTGCCACTTCCCATGCTTTAGCTAATCAAAACGCCTTCAATACTTTCTTTGGTGGAAAGGCAATTTTCTATAGCAGTGGACATCGTACCGGCTTTACAGATGACCATTGCATGTATGCTTATCGGAATACTCGCGCCCATAATTCCATATTGGTGAATGGTATGGGACAAAAGATTGGAACGGAAGGTTATGGATGGATTCCTCGCTATTATGAAGGAGAAGAAATCTCCTACGTTGTAGGTGATGCTTCTAACGCTTATGGAAAAGTGGTTTCTCCGTTGTGGCTGGAACGTGGGCGCTTGTCTGGTACTCAGTATACACCGGAGAAAGGTTGGGATGAGAATAAACTGGATTTTTTTCGAAGACATATTGTTCAGCTGGGACGTTCGGGTTTGTTCGTTGTTTATGACGAACTGGTTGGTAAAGAACCGGTAGAATGGAATTATCTGCTGCATACGGTAGAACTGCCCATGGAAGTCGCTGAAGAGAAAGACGGATTGCGCATCTTAGGAAAGAACAAGGCAGACGGAGTATCTATAGCTCATCTGTTCTCCTCACAGAAAATGACTTATGCGCAAACAGACACCTTTTTTGTGGCTGCTGTTGATTGGAAAAAACGACTTGGCAAAACTCTCTCCAATCATTATCATTTTACAGCAACGACAGCTTCTTGCAGCAAAATCTGTTTTCTCAATGTGATTGATGTACATGGAAACAACCGTGCCGATGCTGTAATTAATCGTGAAAGGAACCGCATAACAGTAGAAGAATGGGTTATCGAATGTAATCTGGAAGGTGAAGGTAATGCGTTCTTGTATATAGAGAATAAACAGAACGGTGTTTCGCTGGACTTCAATTATGACTCAAACAAAGGTGCTACGACCATCATAGATCGGGTAGACGGAAAGAAAGTAGAAAAAAGGCTGGTTGATGCCTTACCGGAACTTGAAATATGATATCACTTTAAAACAAAATTGAATTATTGAAATAATATGGTAAAAGAAAATTCAATGAAGTATTTGGCTTGTTTTTCGTTGTTATGCTCTTCTATGGCTTCTGCCATCGAACGTCCTAACATCATCTACATCTTCACCGATCAGCAAACGGCCAGCGCCATGAGCTGTGCCGGAAATCCGGATCTGCACACCGTTTGGCAGCGGCCGGTATACTATTTAATAACGCTTATTGTACAGCTCCACTCAGTGGCCCCTCACGTGGAGCTATGTTTACAGGGTACTATCCGGATGCAGTAGGGCTGTCTGTCAACGGATCACCGATGCCCGACTCTCTTAAGGCACAAACACTGGGCACTTTAATAAAGAATGCCGGTTATGATTGTGCCTATGGCGGTAAATGGCATCTTCCTTTACTCGAAGTTCCAGACAAAGAATATGGCTTCGACAATATATATAAACATAGTGATGATGGGCTGGCAGAAGCTTGTGCCGAATATCTCTCGCGCAAACATAAAAAGCCGTTTTTTTTGGTGGCTTCCTATGACAACCCACATAATATCTGCGAATATGCACGTCGTCAGAACTTCCCTTATGGAAATATTGATATACCTGATATACGGGATTGTCCGGGATTGCCTGCCAATTTTGCCAAAAACCCGTATGATGCTGACGTCATTGAAAGTGAAAGAATCAATAACTACAATGTATATCCAACCGCTGGTTTTACCCCCGAAGACTGGCGTATGTACCGATATACTTATTATCGCTTGGTAGAAAAAGTAGATAGAGAAATAGGAAAGATTATTGATGCCATCGATCGGAATAATCTTTGGGAAAATACAGTGGTAATCTTTTCCAGCGATCACGGCGATGGTATAGGTGCCCATCGTTGGAACCAGAAGTCTGCTTTATATGAGGAGATTATCAATATCCCTCTTATTGTAACGCTGCCAGGCAAGAAGAATGCAGGCAAAGTGTTACCCCAGCTTATTAGTAACGGTGTAGATTTCTTTGCCTCCGTGTGTGACTGGGCAGGTGCCAAAATGCCGAAGGGAGCAGCAGGAAAGTCTTTCCGGAAAATTGCAGAGGAAGGAAATCCGCAAGCTTTACATCAAGAATATATCATCACCGAAACACGGTTTGACGGTAGCAAGACGAGGGGCTGGGTAGTACGTAGCGAACGTTATAAATATGTGCTTTACGATAAAGGAAGATATCGCGAACAGCTGTTTGATATGCAAAATGACAGAGGGGAAATGAGAAACCTGATAATGGAAAACTCATATGGCCAGAAACTGCAAGAATTACGCGATATTCTTGAGAAATGGATGAACATCTATAACGTACGTCCAAGTCGCCCGAAACTGCATGATGTCCCTGGGAAAACACTTAAAAATGTTCATAAGTAACGTTTGTCTGATGGCTTAATCACAAGGAGGAGTCGAAATGACCAATCAGTTTTATGCCTAGCTGGCATTGTTTAGGTCTCGTGTTTCTCATTCTGATATGAAGCTTGATTAAGAGATCTTTTCAGTGAAAGGTACCGGGTCCTATCAATCTCAACTTGGCAAATGTAACCCTTCGCTTGGCCATGCTGAAGTTTACAATTATGCTTCAAGTTTTAGAATTGAATATCATCGCTTGTATTGAATAGGTGTTAAGTAACTTCTGTTTATAGAATTTTCAAAGCCACCAGGCTCGAAGGCCGTTTCGGTACACAAAAACAGTATTACTCACTATCGAAAATTAAAGTACGGAACAGGAAAACAGAAATCCTATAGAGGAAGTTGTTAGGCTTCTTCCAAACGGATAAGATTTTAGCTCAGAGAGAGAAAATACAATAAAATGGCATATGAGATGGTAGGAGCAAATCATCTGCATATGCCATCTTACTTTTTTATGACATTTACTGAATATCCCTAATTAAGGGGCTATCTATTTTCGAATAGCCCCTTAATTAGGGATATTATTATAGTAAAATCCTTTTATTCTGAAACTTCATTAAGTTCACTGCTCTTTTTGCCTTTTATCAGTATGTAAGCGATAGGAGATGCAACGAACAGAGAAGACATTGTACCGAATACAACACCCAGAATCATGGCGAATGCGAAGCTGCGGATGGAATCACCACCGAGGATGAAGATACACAGTAACACAATCAAAGTACTCAGTGAAGTATTGATGGTACGTGCCAGAGTTGTGTTCAATGAGTCATTGAACAACTGGAATCTGTCACGCTTCGGATAGAGGCCGAAGAATTCGCGTACACGGTCGAAGATTACCACCTTGTCATTGATAGAGTAACCGATAGCTGTCAGGATGGCACCGATAAAGGTCTGGTCGATTTCCAGAGAGAACGGCATCCAGCCCCAACAGATAGAGTAGGCACCCAGGATGATGATGGTATCACAAGCCAATGCGGCTACTGAACCGATACTGTATGCAATATTGCGGAAACGGATCAGGATATAGATACCGATGGCAATCAATGCAAGTACAACGGACCAGATGGCTGAAACCTTGATATCGTCTGCGATACTCGGACCTACCTTCTGGGAACTGATGATACTTCCGCCCGTATGGTTTTCGCGGTCGATGAAGGTTTCCAAAGTGATGTTCTGAGTCAATACCGGCTTCAGAGTCTCATACAGATATGCTTCGATTTCAGAGTCGATGTTGTTACCTTCTTCTTCAATGCGGTAGTTCGTGCTGATACGTACAGTCTTGCCGTCTGTACCGATAGCGATAACGCTGACATTGGCATCGCCGAACTTGCTGGAGATAAGTTCACGAATCTGTTCCGGTTCCACTTTGTTCTCAAACTGTACCTTGAAGTTACGTCCACCGGTGAAGTCGATGCTCTGGCTCAGTCCACGGGTAGCGAGGAAAGCGATGCATACAACTACGGCAGCTCCGGTGATGGTCAACCACAGCTTGTTTCTGCCCATGAAGTCGAAGTGTACGTTCGCCATTAGGTTCTTGGAAATCTTGGAAGAGAATGTCAGGTTCAGCAATTTGTCTTTGCCCATGAAATAATCATAGAACAGACGTGTCATGAACACGGCAGTAAAGAACGAAATCAAGATACCGATAATCAGTGTAGTGGCAAAACCGCGGATAGGACCTGTACCGAAGTTGAACAGGATGATACCGGTGATGATAGACGTCAAGTTGGAGTCGAAGATAGCAGAGAAGGCGTTGGAGTAACCGTCAGCCAATGCTTTCTTCACACCCTTGCCTGCACGGAGTTCTTCTTTGGTACGCTCGTAAATCAATACGTTGGCATCCACAGCCATACCCAGCGCCAACACCATACCGGCAATACCGGACATCGTCAATGCTGCCTGGAAAGAAGAAAGGATACCCAACGTGAAGAACAAGTTCAGCACCAAAGCACCATTGGCAACCATACCCGGAATGAATCCGTACATAGAGCACATGTAAACCATCAGCAGAATCAATGCTACGATGAATGACATGATACCGGCATTGATGGAAGCTTGTCCCAGTGAAGGACCTACGATATCTTCTTGTACGATGTGCGCAGGAGCTGGCATCTTACCTGATCTTAACACGTTTGCCAAGTCTTTTGCTTGTTCCGGAGTAAAGTGACCGGTAATCTGTGAGTTACCACCAGTGATTTCATTGTTTACGTTCGGTGCGGAGTAAACGTAACCGTCCAGCACGATAGCGATGCTCTTGCCGATATTCTGCTTGGTGAGCTGAGCCCAACGGCGTGCACCGTCAGTGTTCATGGACATACTTACGGCAGGTT
>OHQO01001167.1_pt1 | contig 9953 bp, 14 predicted proteins | sample 1578051 | NCBI WGS metagenome assembly OHQO01 (sample SAMEA3879592, study PRJEB24766) | human gut metagenome | biome: human-associated habitat; feature: feces | place: USA | collected 1985/1987 | reverse complement strand
TCGCCCATCGGCAAACGTGCGCCGCTCGGCGTACGCCCGCCGCTCATTACAATTAAAAGGTTGCTGCCAAGGCTGGAAATATTGCTTTTTATCTGCTCCTTAACGCCAAAGCCAAGGCTTACCATGGCTATAACAGCACCGACGCCGATAATAATGCCCAAAAGCGTTAAAAAAGTACGCAGTTTGTTGGTAAGCATACCGTCAAGCGCCATTTTAATGGATTCGTTAAACATCTGCCGTCACCTCCACTCGTCACTGACGAGTTTGCCGTCACGCATAACCAAAATGCGTTTGGTCTGCTGGGCAATATCCGGTTCGTGCGTAACCATAACAATGGTTTTGCCCTCATCATTCATAGCTTTAAAAATATCCATAATTTCATAACTTGATTTCGTATCAAGGTTGCCGGTAGGTTCGTCCGCCATAATAATGGCCGGATTATTAACCAGCGCACGGGCAATAGCCACACGCTGGCGCTGGCCGCCGCTCATTTCATTGGGTTTATGGTCAAGCCTGTTGCCAAGCCCTACCGATTCCAGAGCGCGGGCAGCACGCACCATGCGTTCTTCTTCGTTTATACCGGCATAAACCAGCGGCAGCGCCACATTAACCTGTGCCGTAAGTTTTGGCAGCAAATTAAAATTCTGAAATACAAAGCCTATTTCCGCATTGCGCGTATGCGCCAGTTCGTCATCATTGTAACCGGCAATATCGCGCCCGCGCAGGAAATAATGCCCGCTGGTAGGCCTGTCAAGACAGCCTAAAATGTTCATCATTGTTGATTTTCCGCTGCCGCTCGGCCCCATGATAGAGGTAAATTCGCCTTCACCTATCTGCACGTTAACGTGGTCAAGCGCATGCACAACGCTGTCGCCCATTATATAAGATTTTACTATATCTACAAGCCTGATTACTTCTGCCATGTCCTGCCTCTTTCACGGCCTGTTAAATCGGCCCTCTCATATTGTTCTGCTGGGTAGCGCGCTGTTTAACCAAAAGCACGTCCCCCTCTTTAATATCGCCGGTAACGGCAATGCTGTCCTCGCCCGTCAAACCAACTGTTACATCAACATCACGCGAAGTTTTAGATGCCTCGTCATATACCTTTACATAACGGCGGTCACCGTCATAATAAATACAGTTAGGAGGAACCATTAAAGTATTATCCTGCTGCTGAATAATAATATTCGTTCTTGCCGTCATTGTAGGCAAAAGTTTGCCTTCCGGGTTGGTAACATCAACATAAACGGTGTAATAAATAACATTGTCTTCCGTAACGGCAGAACGGGAAATAAGGCGCACCGTGCCGGTAAAGGTTTCTTCCGGATAAGCGTCAACCGTAAATTCAACAGTCTGCCCTACTTTTACACGCCCTATGTCAGATTCGTCAACCAATGTATCAATCTGCATATCGTCAAGGTTAGCCACAGACATAATTACCTGCGGTTCGCTGATGCCGGAGCTGATAGTCTGCCCGACAGGAGTAGGTTCGCCAATAATGTAACCGGCAATAGGAGAAGTAATAACGGTATCGTTAACATCGGAAACTGCCTGGTCATAATTAGCTTTGGCCACGATATAATCGGATTCCGCCAAATCATAATCGCTGCGCGAAATTGCGCCCTGAGCCAAAAGCGCCGTATAACGGTTATAAGTAAGTTCGGCATTGTCAAGGCGTGCCTTCATCTGGCGTGCGGTAGCTTCCAAAGCCGTGGCATCCAGCTTTACCAGCACCTGGCCTGCTTCTACATGCTGATTTTCTTCTACCAGCACTTCCACAATTCTGCCAGTAATTTTAGAGCTGATATCGACATTGTCAACAGCACTTAAACTGCCGGTTGCCGAAATACTGTCCTTCAAAGTACCATATTCAACTTTAGCCGTTTTTACAGTTGTTTCAACCTGCGTAATGCTCTGGTAATACGAATAACCGGCATAACAAATTGCCAAAAGAATAACCAAAAATCCTATTACATATTTATTGTTTCTGATAAACTTCATTCCAGCACCCCTCCTTATAATTTTCAATTAGCTTTCACTAATTAAATTATAACATTTTCAGCTTTGTTCTTAAATATATATTAAACGCAAACTATGGCAAATTTATGTCAGTTTTTATTTTCTTTTGCGGCACAAAAGTGATATACTAAAACCATAAAGCAACATTAAAGGAGGCATCCACTATGAAAAAATCGTCATGGCTCATATTGCTCGTTTTAGCCTTTATTGCTTACTGCCTGCTGCGCAAAAAACGCAGGGAAAATCAAAACGTTAATGAAAACTGACCGCTATCATTTAATAGATACTCTGCGCGGCTTTGCGCTGATTAATATGTTTGTTTACCATACTCTGTGGAGCATGGCGAATATTTTTCATTATAAAATCAGCTGGTTTCCGTCATTTTACACTTACTTATGGCAGCAAAGCGGCGCATCACTGTTTATTATTCTTTCCGGATTCTGCTGGGCATTATCCAAAAAACATTTAAAGCGCAGCCTGGTTGTTTTAAGCTGCGCTCTTTTTATCTTTATATGTACATATTTTTTCAGCAAAAACAGCGTCATTACTTTTGGCATACTGTCCTTTATCGGTTCGGCAATGCTTATTATGCTGCCGCTTGCTAAAATATTGTGGTTCATTCCGCCAGTTGCAGGTTTTATTGTAAGCCTCGGGCTGTTTTTTGCAACAAAAAACATTATTCACGGCACTATCGGTATCGGCAGCTGGCAATATATTTTGCCGCCTGACCTTTATGCCAATAACTTTACTGCTTATATCGGCCTGCCGCCGCAGAGTTTTCATTCAGCAGATTACTTTCCTCTGCTGCCGTGGATTTTTATGTACACCGCCGGATATTTTATTTATTACTGCGTACAAAAACCTATAAGCAAAAATAATATTTTTAAAATTAACTGCAAACCACTATCACTTTTAGGCCGCCACTCTTTAGCGGCATATCTGATTCATCAGCCTGTAATTATTGCCCTATTGTGGTTTTGTTTTAAGGTTATTGATTAAATCGGATTTTTGTAATGTATAATCGAAATTTATAAGTGCACATTATTGGGCAAAAAATAAAAATCCTGAAATCTGAGTTTTATCTCTGGTGCTAAGATTAGTTAAATAAGCAATTTTATCAAAGAATCTTACTAAAGTATAAAAAATCATAAATCGTAAGAACGATACTTTGCACAATACTACAAAGTACGACAAAAAGCGGATGGCTTACGCCACCCGCTTTAATTATTCTAATATTAAGCTGTTGTAAGGCTAAGATTAGAAAGTGAAGATAAGCTGAGACCACAGGGTCTGAGCATCTTTAGTGCCTTCACGGGATTCATAATCGAAGTATTTAACGCCTGCAACAATGTTTTTAGCAAGGGTTACATCAGCGCCTACTTCATAACCTTCATAACCATCGCCAGCTACAAGGTCACCAGGTTTTACTGCATAACCGCTGAAGTTGGTCGGCAGCAGGTAAGTAGCATACGGACGGTCGCTGTAGTTAGCATATACGCCCCAGCTGCCTACTTCGGAAGCTTTAGCAGCGCCATAGGACAAGCCTACCAACCAGCCGTTGGTATCAGCGTCATCACCATTTACAGCTTTTTCAGCAGCATTGTCAATAGTACCATTGAACCAGGAAGCTCTCAAAGTCAGGTCTTCAGCAACTTCAGTTGCAAGAGCAACTTCTACGATTTCATTTTCGTTTACGGTATCAGCTTTGTAATAACGAACAGCAGTATCAAGAGCACCAAAAGCACCTTCAACAGCTGCTACATATACGCGGTCATCAGATTTCATGCCAGACTCGCCATCTTCTTTTTCAAAATAGTCTTCGATATCAGAAGTGCCTTTGAATGCCCAGCCTTTAACCTGCCAATCGCTGCCGTAAGCAAGTTTAACGCCGTCGCCGGTGATATCAACTACGTCAGCATTGGTGAAGTCCTGACGGCCTGCTTCAACTTTAACGCCGCCAACACGACCGGTTACATAAGCCCAGTTAAATTTAACTTGGTCATCGCCAGCAGCATCAGAATAACCAGCATCAGTATCTGCACCATCATAATACTGATTGTTTTCAAAACGGCCGGTGTAAGCCCAGTCTTCATTGATTGCACCGTTTACGAACAGACGGGTACGCAGACGGCCCTGATGGGAAGTTTTGTCACCATCAACATCACGATAGGAGAAACGAACCTGACCGGTGATTTTTACGTTGTCAGCTTTTTTCTCGAGGTTAGCTACGCGAACACCAAGGCTGTCCAGTTCGTCTGCAAATTCAGCAGCCAGTTTGTCTACGTTTGCGCCGTTTGCCATAGCTTTTGCTACGATCTGTGCCATTTCATAACGGGTCATCAGTTTGTCGCCACCAAAGGTGCCGTCAGGATAACCGGTTACAACGCCTTCTGCAGCCAGTTTGTTAACTGCATCATAAGCCCAGTGACCGGCCGGTACATCGCTGAACGGGTTAGCTGCATAAGCGGAAGCAGTTACGCCCAAAGCCATAGCCATTGCAAGTACTAAAGATTTTTTCATAATGTATTCCTCCTCAGGAATTTTATTTTTATAAAACGCCTGCGGATAAATCCTGTCTTTTTGGCAACTGCTTCGTGCGAGTCTCCTGGTTTCCTCTACTCTGCAAGTCGCTTACTTCAACAGTAATTATCGTCAGCGTATTATAAACTTATGTAAATTATCGTCCTCGATATGTGTTGCATTATACACTATGTTCACAATTATGACAATAATTTTTAATGAAAAAATCTAAGAAATTTTAGAGCTGACTCTAAGTGTTAAGATAGTTACAAAAACAAACTTACTATTTGAACAAATCACTATGCGTACCGGTTCTTGCCAGAGTCAATACCAAAACATCATTTTCAATATAATATATTAATAACCAATCTGGCTGTATATGACATTCTCTATAACCAACCCAGTTTCCACTTAATTCATGGTCTCTGTTAACAGGCGGCAATTCTTCTCCATTAGCTAATTTATATACAATTTCTTTTAATAATTCAATTTTATATCCGCGTTTTATGACAAGCTTTAAATCTTTCTTAAATTTAGCAGTATTTTTAACAGTGTATTTTAAATTTGCACTAGTTTCATTATTATAAATTTTATTCACTTTTCAAGCTCCGCAAAAAGTTCATTAATATCAGTATAGCCTTTTACAGAAGGGTCATTTGCAATTCGTTTAGCTTCTTTCATAGCGGCAATAGTTTCGGCATTCGGCCTTTCAATATGAATTTTAAAAGGAATAGCCCCTTCACGCAGAGATTGACGGACAAAAATATTAAATGCAGTGCTTAAATTCATACCAAGCTCATTAAATAAAGCTTCTGCCTGTACTTTTAAATTTGCATCCATACGAATAGTAATATTAGTTGTACTTCCATTCATTTCAAACACCTCCTTGAATATATTTTAATGCATTCGCACATTTTATGCAATATATTGCACATAAAATATAAGTTGATTTAGCTGCTACTTCGCATAAATCAAAACCGCCGGCTCAGCCGGCGGTTTGTTCGCCGCTCGAAGCGGCTGATACAGCTGCATCTCAAGATGCCTGATTTTTATTCGCCAGCTGCAATTATTTTTACTCACTGCCCCTCATGCGGGGCTTTTTTATTGCTTCTTTCCTACTGGCTCACCCGTAAACGGGTCTATATACTCCTTCATATTCATTTTGTCTGCCATTATATCTTCTCTTATTTGGTTTTTTATATACTCCTCTATTTTCTTTGTGTTTTTCCCTACTGTATCTACAAAATATCCTCTGCACCAAAAATGTCTATTCCCATACTTATACTTCAAATTTGCATGTCTGTCGAATATCATTAGTGAACTTTTTCCCTTGAGGTATCCTACTATCTGCGACACGCTGTATTTTGGCGGTATTTTTACCAGCATATGTACATGGTCTATGCAGCATTCTGCTTCTATTATTTCTATTTCTTTTCTTTCGCAGAGCATTCTTAATATTCTTCCTATATCCCGCCTTAATGCTCCATATATTTCCCTTCTCCTATACTTCGGTGCAAATACTATATGAAATTTGCAATTCCAAGATGTGTGTGCTAAACTTTCTTTATTATTCATAAAAAATTCCTCCAATTCTTTCCTTAATGCAGCTGACGAACTACATTATTGTACCATTGGAGGAATTTTTCTTTAATCTAAAGATTTTAATCTCACCAGCATAGCTGGTGGTTGTTGTTCTTTCGCTCCTTCGTCGCTCAGAACCATCGCTAAAGCGCATAAGGCAAAAAGCCGCAGTTCATTTTGAACTACGGCTTTTTATTCTTATTAAATTACTTTTACCAATGGTATTTTTCCCCGCGGCTTATTTTAAAAGCACGGTAAATTTGTTCTACCAGCAAAAGGCGTATCATCTGGTGCGTAAAAGTCAGTTTAGAAAAGCTCCAGCGCATATCTGCGCGTCTGCGCAAAGCATCCGTGTAGCCAAACGCGCCGCCGATAACAAAGGCTATATGGCTTTTGCCCACCAGCGCCCAGCCGTCAAACAGTTTCGACAGCTGCGGCGAGGTTATTTCCCTGCCCTGCAAATCCAAAAGCACCACATAAGCGCTTGCCGGTATGGCGTTTATCAAACGCTCCGTTTCTTTAGCCAGCACCTGCTCTTTTTCAGCAGGAGAAGGGCTATCCGGCATTTTTTCTTCTCCAATGGCAATGGTTTCCAGCTTACAGTACGGCGTCAGGCGTTTGGTAAACTCGGCAATGCCTTCGGTAAGGTATTTTTCCTTAATTTTACCTACGCAGACGAGGCTGATTTTCATATCAGTTTCCCTCCGGCATTTCCTGCAAAGTTACCTGCAAGGTGCGCTCAATGCCTGCACGCAGCACAACAATGGCAACGGTGTCGCCAACTTTCTTTTCTGCAAGTTTTGTGCGCAGTTCAGGCACGGTTTCTACTTTAGCGCCGTCAAAAGTTAAAATAATATCGCCGGGGCGCATGCCTGCGTTATAAACAGGGCCGCCGGTAACAATTTTCATTACAAAAATGCCGCCGTGCAAATCAAGGTCAAAGCCATAACGTGCGGAAATATCTTTATCAATCAGGCTGGCGCCGATATAGGGGCGCGCAATGCGTCCGTGCTGGGCAAGCTCGTCCAAAATAGGTTTGGCGGAGTTTACCGGGATGGCAAAACCAATGCCTTCAACGCCGCTTACCGCTACTTTGGCAGAGTTAATGCCTACAACCTCGCCGTCGGCATTAACAAGCGCGCCGCCGGAGTTGCCGGGGTTAATGGCGGCATCAGTCTGAATAAGGTTAAACTTGCGGTCGCCCAGTTCAATAGAGCGGTTTAACGCGCTGATAACGCCAACCGTTACGCTGCCGCGGAATTCCAGCCCCAGCGGGTTGCCGATGGCAATAGCGGGTTCACCAACCTGCAAGGTGGAAGAATCGCCGAATTTGGCTACCGGCAAATCTTCATCAACATCAATCTTAACAACGGCAAGGTCTGTTGCGGCATCTGCGCCAAGCACCTTGCCTTTAACGCTGCGCCCGTCCGTCAGGCTCACGATAATTTCCTGCGCACCTTCCACAACGTGGTTGTTGGTGGCAATCAGGCCGCTTTTGTCATAAATAACACCGCTGCCTGTGCCGCGCTCGGTAAGCTGCACGCGGTTAAAAAAGTCGCGCACATAGGCTTTGTTGGTTATGCCTACAACGGCAGGGCCAACTTTTTGCGCCGCTACCACTACCGGCGTGTTGCGTGCGCCGGAAAGCTTTACTTCCTGCTGAACTGCGGCGGCAGGCTGTTCTTCTTTCTGCGTATTGGCAGTATTGCCGATGCCGCAGCCGCCTAAAAGCACGGCCGTGCTTAATATGCCGCACAAAAATAAATTCATTGATTTTTTAAGCAATGTTTTCTGCATTTTTTACACCCCTCAATAATTTTTTACTATTTCATCCTGCGAGGCTACATATATTTGCGTATCCCCGCCGGTTTCTCCTGCATCCAAAATTCCGCGCACCGTTTTAAGCGCAAGCTCCGGCGTGTTGTTTTCCTGGCTGAGATGCGCCAGTATTACTTCACCCGGCAGCCGCTCCATCTGCGAAAGCAGCCAGCCCGCGGCTTTGTTGGATAAATGCCCGCGTGTGCCCAGAATGCGCTGCTTTAAGGCATATGGGTAAATGCCTTTTTTAAGCATTTCTTCGTCGTGGTTTGCTTCAAGCACCAGTGTGTCCGCACCGGCAACGTTATTTTTAATTTCTTCCGTAATAAAGCCAACGTCCGTAAGGTACACGCAGCGCGCACCGGCATAGCTGAACACATAGCCTACGGCACCTGCCGCGTCATGCGGAACGGCAAAGTTTTCAATTTTCAGCCCTTCCGTTTCCAGGCACTTGGGCAGCAGACGGCAGCAGCTGCGTTCCATTTCGCTGCGCTGCGGAAAACTGCGCCAGGTCGGCTCGTTGGCAAACACCGGCAAATGGTATTTACGGCTGAATACCGGCAGGCCGCTGATATGGTCACGGTGTTCGTGCGTCAAAAGCACGCCGTCCAAATCCTCCGGCTGCATGCCGGTTTCTTTTATGCGCTGCGTAAGCTGACGGCAGCTGATACCGGCATCTATCAAAAAGTTTTTGCCGCCCGCTGTAATAATGGTGGCATTGCCTTTGCTGCCGCTGGCCAGCACGGAAATTTTAAATTCGCCCGTCATGCTTCACCTGCGGCAATGGCTGCGCCTGCGCTGGTTCCTATGCGGTCGGCGCCTGCTTCAACCATGGCTTTGGCAGTTTCCGCATCGCGGATTCCGCCTGCGGCTTTAACCTTTAAACCATACTTGCCTGTTTCTTCGTGCAAAAGTTTTACATCCTCCACAGTTGCGCCGCCTTTGCCGAAACCGGTGGAGGTTTTTACAAATTTTGCGCCGCCGTCGGCAATAATGCGGCAGGCAGTGCGGAGTAAGGTACGCCGCTTCGATAATAACTTTTACCGGGCAGGGCGCCGCTGCTTCCACCACGCGGCGGATATCTTCCGTTACGGCAGCATAATCGCCTGTTTTAAAGGCTGAAACATTCATAACCATATCAATTTCGTTGGCATGTTCTTCCATTGCCGTTTTGGCTTCCAGCGCTTTAACGCTGCTGAAAGTTGCGCCCAGCGGAAAACCAACCACGGTTACAACTTTTACCTCCGTGCCCTGCAAAAGATGCTTTGCCAGCGGCACATAGCACGGATTTACGCATACGGCGTACAGGTGGTATTTCTGCGCTTCGTCGCAAAGGCGCATAATATCTTTAACGGTTGCTTCGGGTTTTAATAATGTATGTTCAATTCTTTGGGCAAGTTCCATAGTTAATCCTCCCCATTTTTACTTTTATACCTTATAATTATAGCAAAAGTTAAGCACTTAAGATTGATAAAAAAGTAAATTTTTTTAAATATTTGTAACTTTTATTTTCCCCGGAAAAATAAACAGGACCCCAAACGGGGCCCTTTCAGTATGCTCAGTGTTTTTTGCGGCAGTTTTCGCAGACCCCGTAAAAATAGAACTGGTGCCCGCTTAATTTATAGCCGCTTTCTTTTTCGGCCTGTGCCATAATACCGCTGTAATCAACATTAAACAAATCCTCTACCTTGCCGCAGCAGGTGCACTGCACATGGTGATGGTCGCTGATGTCGGCATCATAGCGGAAGCTGTCCTCACCGGTATTGATGATTTGGATGACATGCAGCCTGTTTAATATCTCCACGGTTTTATATACGGTAGCAAAACTCATGGAAGGATATTTGGGGCGCAGCGTTTTGTACAGCATTTCAGCACTGGGATGTTCATGCGTTGCTGCCAGCGTTTCGTACACAGCCAAGCGCTGCGGCGTAACTTTATAGCCGTTTTCGCGCAAAATAGCAGTAAGTTCGCTGTTAGTTAACATAAGCTCCTCCTTCCGGCATTGCCCTTAAAGC
>OHQO01001158.1_pt1 | contig 9996 bp, 8 predicted proteins | sample 1578051 | NCBI WGS metagenome assembly OHQO01 (sample SAMEA3879592, study PRJEB24766) | human gut metagenome | biome: human-associated habitat; feature: feces | place: USA | collected 1985/1987 | reverse complement strand
CTTCTGCGCCATGTCCAGCTCGTGCAGGCTGACGATCACGGCCAGCCCCTGCTCATGGGCCAGTTTCTGCAGGATGGTCAGCAGCTCGATCTTTCCCTTGACATCCAGAAAAGAAGTCGGCTCGTCCAGCAGCAGAACTCCGGGCTGCTGGCAGATGGCGCGGGCCAGCAGAACGCGCTGGCGCTGGCCGTCGCTGATACGGTTAAAATCCCGGTCTGCCAGCTGCGCCGCACCCACCAGCTCCAAAGCTCTGTGCACCTGCTGCCTGTCCTCGGCAGACAAAATGCCCAGCCGTCCGGTGTAGGGATAGCGCCCAGCCGAAACAAAGTCAAAGCAGGTGGTCAGCTCCATCCGGCGGCTGTGAGGAGCCATGAGAGCCAGCTTTTTGGCCCGCTGGGTACCGGTGTAATCGGCAAGGTTTCTGCCTTCCAGCAGCACTGTGCCGCCCATGGGGGCCAGCTGGCCCGCCAGTGTGCGCAGTAAGGTGGATTTGCCTGCGCCGTTGGGGCCAATGAGAGTCAGGATCTGGCCCGGCTGCACCCCGAGGCAAATATCCGAGAGCAGCGGTGTCTTGCCGTAGCCGATGGCAAGCTCCCGCGCAGTGCAAAGTGCTTTTTCGTTCATCATGCGCCCTCCCGCTCTGAATTGCGCCGCACCAGCAGCCAGATGACCACCGGCGCGCCGAACACGGCCGTGACCGAGCTGATGGACAGCTCCGTGGGCGCGAACAGACTGCGGGCCAGCAGGTCGCAGAACAGGCAGAAAGCCGCACCGCCCAAGCAGCACCCCGGCAGCACATGCAGCGGCTTTGCGCTGCCCAGCAGCTGCTTGACAAGGTGCGGCACCGCGATGCCTACAAAGGAGATCGGCCCCGCAAAGGCGGTGACGCAGGCCGCCAGCAGGCTAGATAGCAGCACCAGCGCTGCCGAGAAAGGCTTGACATTCACGCCCACGCTGCGGGCATATGATTCGCCCATCTGGTAGGCGGCCATGGGCTTGGAAAGCAGAAAGGATGCCGCCAGCGCAGGCAGCACCACCAGTGCCGCGGCCTGCACATTGGCCCATGTCACGCCGGAAAAGCTGCCCTGCGACCAGTTGTGCAGATTGACGATGTTGGAATCCTGCGCAAAGGCCACCACGATATCGGTGATGGCGGAGCAGATATAGCCGATCATCACACCGCAGATGACCAGAATGCTCATGCGCTGCACCCGCCGGGCCACCGCCAGCACAAAGGCCATGGAAGCCATGGCACCCGCAAAGGCAGCCGCGATCATCGTGGCCGAGCTGGTCAGCATCCCGCGGTCCAGAAACACCACCATGGTCAGGGCCACCGCCAGCTTTGCGCCGCTGGAAACGCCCATAACAAATGGCCCGGCAATGGGGTTTGCAAAAAAAGTCTGCAGCAGGTAACCTGCCGCGCTGAGGGCTGCTCCCAACAGCGCCGCCATGACCGCGCGGGGCAGGCGCAGCTGCAGGATGATGTTCCCCGCAAGCGCATCGCCGCCCTTGCCCAGCAGCGCCGTCAGCACCGCACCCGGTGCAAGGGATACGCTGCCCCAGAACAGGTTCAGCGCAAAAAGCACAGCAACGGCTGCCGCAAGGGCAATATAGGCGGCTGCAAGGCGTCTGGTACGGGTCATAGGCTTTCCTTTCTGTAAAATTTTCCTTCTTTAATCCACATGGGTGAGGAATTTCAGGGTACTGGCGGCAGGTGTGCCCTTGGTAAACACCCGGTTCATGTCCACGATCAGGTCTGCCAGCTCCATGCTCTGCTGGAACAGGCTCTGGGTGGTGCACCACACCTGACCGTTCTGCACCGCTTTGAACTCGTTCAACAGTGGGAAACGCTCGGTCAGCTGGCTCACCGATGCGATCATGCCCTCGATGGCGCTGTTGTAGATGAGCACATCGGCATCCTTTGCACCTGCATAGAAGTCCTCAAGCGGCAGGTTCATGGTAGCAAGGCTGTTGCCATTGTCCGTCAGGTCCGCAAAGACATAGCTGCCGCCCGCCATCTCGATCATGCGGGCCACATAGTCACTGCCTTTGCGCACAGTGGCAAGGTTGTTGGTGGTCAGCGAGAAGAAGGCGCAGCTTTTTCCCGTGGGTTTCTGCGAGAGGATGGGCTGAACGGCTGTCTCCTGCGCGGAAAACACCTGCTCGGCCTGTTCTTCCCTGCCCAGCAGGATGCCGTAAAGCTTGATCCACTCCATGCGGGCCAGCGGGTCGCTCTCGTAGCTGGAACGCTCCACCAGCACCGGGATGCCAAAGTGTTCCAGCTGCTCCTTTACCTCCGGCGTGTGCAGGATCATGGTATTCTCAATGGCAAGGCGGCAGCCCGCTGCCAGGATCTGCTCGTAATCCGGGGCGCTGTACTTGCCTGCATACGCGATTTTTCCCTCTTCCATGGCCTGCTGCACCGCGGGCAGATACCAGCCCTCGGCCTTGGTGCCGGAAAAGGCCACGCTGTCCAGTGCGTCCAGATGCAAAAGCAGATCCATCACCGAGGTGGAGACCAGATAAATATTCTCCACCGGCTGGCGCAGCACAGTCACATCAGCAGGCAGACCGTCCACCTCCGCAGCATCTTCCGGCACAACAAGGAACCGTGCATCCGACTCCGCGATGGTCAGCATGGTATAGCCGCCCTCATAGCAGTCCGCTGTGAACTGCTGTGCATAGTCCAGCTTGTAATGATGGGAGAAAACAAGACTTTCCGTATTGGCAGGCTGAGCCTTGCTGCCGCAGCCGGTCAGCGTCAGCGCCGTAGCGGGGATCAGTTTCAGAAATTGGTTGCGAGTGATTTTCATTCAAATATCCGGACGTTTGTCGTTCCGACCCCTCTTGTGAAAAGGCGTTTGGAGCGGCCCTGCGGTTGCGCAGCAATGAAAGCCCCAGTGGGTCTTTCAAGCAGGCGAGCGATCTGCGATAGCAGATGGAAGGGCTTTGCCCTGACAAGCGTCGGGGCCGCGACAAACGCGAAATAAAAAATTGATTTTCCGCTGAGTATGCCCAGAGCGTGAGCGGAGGGCATTCTCAATCGTTAGCCTTCAGACTTGCGGAATCAAAGGTCAGCGTATACTCGATCTCATGCGGGGTGCTCATGGCGACGGTATCGCCCACCACATCCAGCGGGGTGTCGAGAGCCGTGACGGGGATCTCGAAGGTAGAGTTGCCCTCGGTGTTGGTGGGCAGATACTTCTCGCCGTCCACGATCATATAATCATAGTTCGGGCTGCTCCACACGATGGTGGCGGTCATCTTGCCATCCGCCACGGTCAGGGCGGCGGGGCTCTCCACGGTGGCACGGCCGGAGCCGCCTTCCAGCGTCACCTCACAGGTGTAGGTGCCGTCTGCCGGGGTCTCGGCTTCCGCAGCCTTTTCCACGGCATCACGCACGCTGACGACATGGTCGTACCACTTGCCCTTGGTGCCCAGAATGGCAAGGTCAAAGTCCGTATCCACAGCAGTGACCGGGATGTCAAAGCCGTACACCTCCTCCGAGGTGCCGTCGGAATAGGTGACGGTATCTGTGGTGGGCTGCAGCCAGTCGGCCTCGTGGTCGGCGGCATCGGAAGCCTTGCCCAGATACAGGTTGACGATATGGGTGGAAGCAAGGCTGACATGGAAGGTCATCTGGCCGTTCTCCACGGTCAGGGTGCCCTTGCCGTCGCAGGCTTCGTTGGCGTGGAACATGCTGCTGTCGGTGTCAAACTCGGCGGTATACACACCATCCGGCAAAGCGGCGGTCTCAGCGGCAGAAGAAGCCACAGAGGATGTCGCCTCGGAAGAAGCAGCACTGGAAGCTGCAGAAGATGCCGTGGAAGAAGCGCCGCAGCCCACCAGCAGACTCAGTGCCAGAGAAGCAGCGACAACACAGGAAAAAACGCGTTTCATAGGAAATACCTCTACATTATAAAAAATCAGCTTTTATTATACCATTGTTCAGATAAAAAATGAACCCTCTCCACCGGATGCCGCAAAGCGGCCGCGAGACGGAGAGGGTTCGTTTGATCAACCGTTCAGAGAATCGATCGCCGCCTTGGTGTGGGCGACATACAGCTTCTGGACATCCTCGATCTCACCCAGACCAGCGATCTGGCAGTCGATGCTGTCGAAAGCACCGGAAGCCTTGAACTGGCTCAGCCAGGAGTCGGCATCCTCACCGGCCATATCGTTGTTGGCGTGATCGCCGGCAACCACCATCAGCGGGCGCAGGATGACCTTGGTGTAGCCCGCAGCCTTAACAGCCTCGATCACGTTCTCGCAGGCAGTCTCTTCCGGCTTGCCCTCAACGGTGCCAATGAACACATTGTCGTAGCCCAGAGTCTGCATAGTGGTCTGCATCTGGCTGTAGCTCACCTTTGCGGTGTGAGAGGTGCCGTGGCCCATAAAGACAAAGGCGACCTTGTCCGCAGCAGCGGCATCCAGACTGTCGTAGCCGGCTTCCTTCACGGCAGCAGCGGTGACAGCCTTGGCAACGTCTTCCTTATCCTGATTGATGATGGTGGCATCGGAACCGACCTCGCCCAGCAGGGGCTCAGCCACAGCGACAGATTCAAACTTGTCGCGGTAGGTGTCGATCATTTCCATCATCTCGTCGTACTCAGCACCGTGCATCAGGTGGGTGGGCTGGACGACCAGATTCTTCACGCCGTTTTCCACAGCGCGGTCCATGGCCTGCTGCATGTTGTCGATCTTTTCGCCGTCACGAGCCTGCACATGGTTGATGATGATCTGTGCGGTGAATGCGCGGCGCACAGACCAATCCGGGTATGCGGCCTGCAGAGCATCCTCGATGCCCTTGATGTCCTTCACGCGGCTGTCGTTGAAGGAGGTGCCGAAGGAGACCACCAGCAGCTCGTTGTCGCCAATGTCGTCCTGATTGCGGGCATCGTCCTTGGAAGCATCACCGGTGTCACGGCCAAAGTAGTCGGGGTCGGCGTTCTCACCTTCCACCAGTTCCTTCTGGGTGTCGGTCAGGGCATCCCATGCAGCCTTGGCGGCTTCGCACTGGGCATCGGTATCCTCATTGCGCTCCTGCACATAGATGGCATCGATCAGGTCTGCCACGTTCTTTGCTGCCATTTCGTCAGTCTCCTCGCTGCTCGCTTCGCTGGAAGCGGAAGACGCAGCGGTGCTGGATGCAGTGCCGGAAGCAGCACCGCCGCAGCCGGTGAGCACGCCGGCGCACAGAGCCAGAGCCGTAACAGCTGCGGCCAGCTTTTTGGTTTCGATCTTTCTCATTGTCTTGTCCTTTCCTGCTGGATAAATTGCGGTTTGAACCAAACAAAGGGTACAGGAAAGAGAGATGAAAAAAGAGGCCCTTCTGTCCTGCGGATGGCATGACAAAAAGACCTCTGTTGTTTCAGGGCTTTTTGGTACAACCAATTCCTCGTGATCTGGGGTTTGCACCCCCGTACCAACAGCAGGCAGGTTTCCTGACTGAAAGATCGCCGCCCGTCATCTCCTTCCCAGAGCAAAAGCTCCAGTGGCTGGTGCAAAGCACCCTGATGCGGACTCCCTTATCACAGTGACGAGATCGTGCGGGATCTGCACCCGCTTCCCTTTTACCCTTTCCGCCGTGCAGTGCATCGGCAAAAGGCACCTGCTGTTTTTCTGTTCAGTTCGTCCGGCATTATATCATAAAACTGCGCAGAATGCAATAAAAAACGGCATCCTGCCTTTTTATAAGGAAGGATGCCGTTTGGGGATCGAGCCAAATGCGGAGCTTACTGGAGCGCACGGATCGCATTGATGGTGATTTTGTACTGGCAGGTCACGCTGTCAAACAGCTCCTTGGTACCTTCCAGTGTGCCTGTGCGCAGCACCTCGGTCAAATCGTAGGTGGGCTGATACAGGTTGGTAAAACCCAGGTTCTGGCACACGCCCTTGAGCGTGTGTGCCGCACGGAATGCTTCCTTCACATTTCCTTCCTTCAATGCCTGCTCCAGTTTCGGATAGCTGTCGTCGTTCAAAAACATCAGCGTAAATCTGCAGATCATGCCTTCGTTGTAAAGCCGCTTGAGCACATCCTCATAATTTGCGCCCATCTGTCTATAACATTCCTGAATCGTCATGGTTTGTCGCTATGCCTTTCTTTTTCTACTTATCCCGCCTGATTTGCCACAGAGTGACAAAAGCGCCATCCATTTTGTTGCACTTTGTTGCGCTTTTAATATATCACGTCTTCCTGCGTTTTTCAATGCAGAGACAAAAAGTCTTGCACTTTTCACATATTGTCCCGAGTTTTTCTTGCAATTTGCCTATCAATTTCTTCCGGCTGGCTTTTTTCTCCGACTTTGCCGTGCCTGCATGGCTGCAGGGCTTTTCCCGCCTTTGCTCTGCCGTTTCTCTGCACGGAAAACGCATTTGAAGAAAAAGGTAAAAAAACAGTTGACAAAAGCCTTTCTGCATGATAGAATAAACAAGTCGTCCGGCGAAGGACACAAAAAGTGAATATGGGCGTGTTCCCGAGTGGCCAATGGGGACAGACTGTAAATCTGCTGCTTTCAGCTTCGGTGGTTCGAATCCACCCGCGCCCACCAAAAGAACCAGCGTAGAAATTACGCTGGTTTTTGTTTTGCCCGGCATCTTAAGTCTCACTCTCGAGGGTGGATTCGAACAGCATCGGCCCGCCGGATAGTCCGGAGGGCAAAAAAGCCCCTGCGGGGCTTTTTTAGCAGCGCGGCTCGCGACATCCACCCGCGCCCACCAAAAGGACCAGCGTAGAAATTACGCTGTTTTTTTGTTTTGCCCGGCATCTTAAGTCTCACTCTCGAGGGTGGATTCGAACAGCTGCGGCGATGTCGTTGAAGACAGCGCAAAAACAGCCCCGATGGACCGTCAGGTTCACCGGGGCTGCTGCTATACCATGATTTTGTTGACGTTAACATTTTCGTGATGCCGCGAAAACATCACATGTAGACCTTCTGGCTGCGCACCTGCGCTTCGATCAAAAGAACTGCTTCCCGTGGGGGCTATGCACATGCAGGATATCTGTTTGTGCCGCCGTTACTCTTCCACTGCAGCTTTGGATTCGTTCACAAAGGCAGCGATCTTATCCACCTGAATTTCGGCAACGGCACGGATCGCGCTCCATGGAGCCGATCTCCAGCGGGATGGGCGGGCGGATGACGAACGCCTTGCCGGTCTGCTCCAGCATGGCAATGTGATCCAGCGTTTCGTTGTAGCGTTCGTGACGGTCGGCAACGGCTTCCACGAAAGCGGGGTAGCGCAGGTAGCGTGCCTGGATGGCGGGCAGCATCTTGTTCTTCTTTTTCACAAAGCCCTTGGGCTGGGTCAGAACAATGAGGTTGCGTTTGTAGCCGATGGACTCGAAGAACCGCACGGGGATGGAATCGGCAATGCCGCCGTCCAGCAGCTGATAATGGCCGATCTTTACGATCTTGGCCGCCAGCGGCATGGAAGCGGATGCCTGCATCCACTGGATATCCTCGGCATCGCCGGTGCGGCACTTGTGATAGATGGGGTCGCCGGTACGCACATCGGTGCACACCACAAAAAAGTCCATGGGGTTCTCTGCAAATGCCTTTGTGTCGAACACGTCCAGCTTTTCCGGCACGGTGTGGTAGCAGAACTGCTCACTGTACAGGTTGCCGGTGCGCAGCAGGTTGCCGAAGCTTGCGTAGCGCTTATCGTTGCAATACTGGGTGTTGTAGCGGATCACACGGCCGATCTGATGGGACTTGTAGTTGCAGCCGAACACCGCACCGGCCGAAACGCCAATGGCACCATCCAGCACGATGCCATGCTCCATCAATACATCCAGAACACCGGCGGTAAACATGCCGCGCATGGCACCGCCTTCCAGCACAAGACCCGTTTTCATATATGCTCTCCCCTCCTGTGTGCCGGTGCACAGATGCCGGACACACCTTATATTAACTACAGTATACTCGAATCTGTAAAAAGTACAAGAGCGGAAAACCTATAAATTTATCAAGAAAACCTCTTGCCAAAGGAAAGAGCATCCGGTATACTAGGTGAAATAAAAAGAGAAATATGCGCTGCAAACGCATGGGCATGGAAAAAATCAGGTTGGAGGAATTGCTGCATTATGAAGATGCTGGAAGATCGTATTCGCAAAGATGGTATCGTACGCGAGGGCAATGTGCTCAAGGTGGATAGCTTTATCAACCACCAGATGGACATTCCGCTGTTCCGGGAGATGGCAAAGGAGTGGAAGCGCCTGTTTGCAGGCAAGCCCATCAACAAGGTGCTCACCATCGAGGCCAGCGGCATTGGCATTGCAGCCATCGTGGCCAGCGAGTTCAACGTGCCGGTGGTATTTGCCAAAAAGTCCATGAGCATCAATCTGGACTACAACAACTACGAGACCAAGATCCAGTCCTTCACCCACAAAAAGATCTACAATGTGATCGTCTCCAAAAAGTTCCTCACCCCGGAAGACCATGTGCTGATCATTGACGATTTCCTTGCCAACGGCTGTGCCCTGATGGGCCTGCTGGATCTGGCCCAGGAGGCCGGTGCCACAGTGGAGGGCATCGGCATTGCTGTGGAAAAGGGCTTCCAGCAGGGCGGCGAGCTGATCCGCAGCAAGGGCATCCAGCTGGAGAGCCTTGCCATTGTGGAGTCCATGAACAGCGAGACCGGCGAGATCGTCTTCCGCGAGCAGCCGCAGCAGAATTAAACAAAAAAACATTGCAGCCCCGGGAAAGTCGGAAGACCTTTCCGGGGCCGTTTTTTGCTTACGCCCCGTCAAAGCTGTCACCGTCGGCGGGCAGGTCGGCAGCGGTCTGGGCGGGATCGGTATCGGTTTCCGGTTCCACGGCGCGGGGCACGCCCTTGTACACCAGCGTCTGTTCCAGAACCTCGGCGCACACCGGGGCTGAAAGGCTGCCGCCGGCAGTCGTCCAGCTGTGGGGTTCGTCCAAGCACACCAGACACAAAAACTGCGGGTCGTCGATGGGAGCCACGGCCACAAAGCTGGCAATACGGGCTTTTTCGTCGGCGCTGTCCAGCTTCTGGCTGGTGCCGCTCTTGCCGCCCACCCGGTAGCCTTGGATGCGGGCATTGCGCCCGCCGCCGTAGAGCACCACGGCTTCCATCATCTCACGCATAGTTTCAGAAGTTTCCGGTTTGATCACCTGCCGCCTGCACACCGGCTCTGTGTGCTGAAGAATGCTGCCGTCCGGGTTCAGGATATCGCTGACAAGATAAGGCTGCATCAGCCTGCCGCCGTTCACCACAGCGCACACGGCTGCGGCCATTTCCATATAGGAGATCTTGCTGCTCTGGCCGAAGGCGCAGGAGGCCAGCTCCACCGGCCCCATCCGGTCGGCGGTGTAGTAGAGGCTCTTTTTCGGCTCGGCGGGCAGGTCGATGCCGGTGGGCGCGCGGAGGCCGAAGGCCGCAAAGTAGTCGCAGAACGCCTCTTTGCCCAGCCGCGCGCCGATCTGGATAAAGCTCTGGTTGCAGGAATTTTCCAGCGCCTGAGTCACGGTCTGGCTGCCGTGGCGCTTGTGGTTGGCGCAGTGGAACCGTGTGCCCGCCACCGAGATGGACTCGCCGCAGTAAAAGGTAGAGTTTTTGCTCACAGCCCCGGCATCCAGCGCGGCGGCGCAGGTGATGAGCTTGAACACGCTGCCCGGCTCGTACAGGTCGCTGACGGCCTTGTTGCGCCACTGGGTCTGCTGGGCCAGCTGCAGGGCGGCAGCGCGCTCGCTGCCGGTAAGGGCATCCACGGCCTTGCGGGCGGCTGCATCGTAGATCACGCGCGGCTGGTTCGGGTCGTAGGCAGGCGTGGTGGACATGGCCAGCACGGCCCCGGTGTTCACGTCCATCACGATGCCCACGGCCCGGGCCGCGACGTGATGCTCCCGGACGGCATAGCCCAGCGCGTTCTCCAGGTAATGCTGGATGTTGGTGTCGATGGTCAGCCGCAGGCCGTCCCCCTCGGTGGGGAAGCGCTCGGTCTCATAGCTTTGTTCCAGCGTGTAGCCCCAGGCG
>OHQO01001153.1_pt1 | contig 10031 bp, 7 predicted proteins | sample 1578051 | NCBI WGS metagenome assembly OHQO01 (sample SAMEA3879592, study PRJEB24766) | human gut metagenome | biome: human-associated habitat; feature: feces | place: USA | collected 1985/1987 | reverse complement strand
AAATTCTGACATGTGAGAGGACGCTTATATCTGCCCTTCACGCCCTAGGAAAGCACCACAAAATCTGCTGCTCCACGGTAAGTTAAACTCCGATTATTTAAACAGATTTTTGAAGAACTCCCCAATCGCACTAAAGATATTTCCAAAGAAATTACCAATAGATGCAATGATTCCGGAAGAACTTCCTCCATTTTTAAAGGAATTGTAGAGAGATGCTGCATAATCTACAAGCCCACTTAAATCAATTCCAAGAGAAGTAATTTTTAAAAGAAGATCTACGATTTTCTGTCTCTCATCATCAGATAAAGTGACGCCATATTTATCACAGGCTTCATCAATTGCTTCGTTGATACTCTTCTCGTCAGTCAGTCCTTTTTCTGCGATCAGTGACTTGATGTAAGCAATAAACTCCTCCACTTCCTGATCGGTCAGACCCTGAATGGAAGCTTCCAGTTCTCCGGTGACAACAAGTTCATTTAACGCTGCATCTACAACGTTATCCTGTACTGCTTCCCCGGTCATTGCCTCATATGCCTCAAAGATTCCAACCAGTGCAGCGGTTCCGGAGATTGGCTTTGGGCCTGCAACGATGATATCTGCATCTGTAATTCCAGCAGTTGTCAGCGCATTTTTGTACATACCAACGGTACAGTATGTGATATTGTTCGTAGAAATGTTTAATCCATTTCCTTTTTTACGTTTTACGATCACGACAGAAGACCATGACTTGCTTCCAATTTTGGAAGAATCCACATAGGAATCCAGATACTGATGCTCCTGTGCATTTGTAACGTAAGTCACGTTATAATTTGCCAGATTGGCAGGATCGATTCCCATAAGGGATAATACGGTATTTTTCTGGTCATCGGACAAATCCGCACCGAGTGCAAGATAAGGTTTATCATCTTTCTTAATCTCAACATTATCGTTATTCTCATCCACAATGACATCTCCAGTCACATTTTCTGTGGATTTTTTATCATCTTCTACCGTTACCCCACCTGTAACATTATCGGTTGTGCCACTGGTGGAAGTATTTGTGCTGTCAGAATTTGTTGTTGTACTGCTCTGTGCATCTGAAGCAGAATTATTTGTCGTGCTGTTCTGTGCATCTGAAGCAGAATTATTTGTTGTGCTGTTCTGTGCATCTGAAGCAGAATTATTTGTTGTGCTGTTCTTCGTATCTGAAGCAGAGCTGTTTTGTGTAGTTGTAGTTCCGGTTGTAGCTGCATTGGTATCTGTACCTGTTGTGCTGCTGTCATTCTGCGTTGCCGCCTGATTCTCCGACTGTGTTGTCTGGGAATCACCGGATGTAGCATTGTCTGTCTCCTGCCCTGCGTTATTCTGTGCAGAAGCATCTGCTGCAAATGATGTCACATGTGTTGGTATCATCATCACTGCAGCTAAAATAATTGCTGCAATTCTCTTTGTCATTCTCTTTCTTTTCACTTTTTTTCCCTCTCTTTTTATTGCGGATCGCAGTATTTGCTCATATGAAAACCATCATTTCCACATAATAAAAATCTGCTTTGAGATTCCCCAAAACAGATTTTTATTTTACTACATCTCACTATAAATCACAAGTTAACATAATATGTTTATAAAAAATTAAGAAACCTATATACTTTTTCCTCATCATTTCGTAATACCCTATAGGAAAAATTGTCTGTATCCATATTTTTACGTATCGATCCGCACTCTCATCCATGCAAGAAGATCTGCATACACTTTATCGCGGTCTGTCTCATTTAAGATTTCATGTCTGTCATTTTCGTAAAGCTTATATGTAATATCCAGAGAACCTGCCTCTTTGAAGAGATCATACACTTTTTTCACGCCGACACCATTATCTCCCACCGGATCATCCTGACCAGATACAATAAAAATTGGAAGCTTGTTTGGTACTTTCTTCACATTTTCCAACTGATTATCGTAGAGAACTGCTTCCATCAGCCCCAGATAGCCGTTTAATGTAAATTTGAACGTACACCGTGGTTCGCTATAATAAAATTTTACAATATCCTCATCTTTTGTAAGCCAGCTGTTTGAAAGTGTTTTTCCAGAAAGATCATATTTCTTATATGGTCCGCCAAACGACAGCGATTCTACCAGTTTGCTTCTGTGATGCCAGCCAAAAATTTTTGCCAGGAATTTGCACACGTTGATTCCAAGTTTGGTCGTATTGTCCGGCACACAACCGGTTCCCATAATGATTGCCCCTCTCAAATCATCATTGTGAATGGTGAGGTATTTCCGGAGCATATAAGATCCCATACTGTGTCCCATCATAAAATAAGGAACACCCGGATTTTCTTTCTGGATCATCGTACGCAGTGCATGCATGTCTGCGATCACCGTGTCACTCGGATTTTCTGCAAAATATCCCCAGTCATCTTTGGATGCTACGGAATCCCCATGTCCTAAATGGTCATGTCCCACCACCATAAAGCCATTCTCTGTCAGAAATTCAGCAAATGGTCTGTAGCGCTCTACAAACTCTATCATGCCATGTGTGATCTGTAAAATTGCCTCATACTTTCCATCTTCCGGAATCCATTTGACTGCATGGATGGTTGTTTTGCCATCCGCTGATAAAAATGTAAACTTCTCCCCTTTTGTCATACTTTTCCCCTCTCTTTTTCATGATTATATATTAGATATATTTTAAAACCTGTGGCTTCTTTATTCTGTCTGGACGAAACGATGAACTTCCTCCACATTGCGTTCTAATTCATCCGCACATTCTTTGTGCTCTTTCCACTCCTGGCGCAGTGTTTCCGCTTTGGATAACACTCTGCTCTGCACTTCGAAAAATTCATTTTCACCCTGACAGAGACTTTCTAATATTTCTTCAATATTTGTTTCTTCTTCCACATTTTCATGATCCGTTTCCACTGCCTCTGTGTCCCTGTCTTCCAGAAGTTTCACCAGAGAACCGTTATTTTCTTTTAAGAGATCATTTAACGCATGAATCTGTTTTTCCGCCTCTGTGGCAGTTTCCTCAAAACCACTGATCCTCGCAAGCACATCCGCAACCGCCGAAGTATACTGCTCTGCGTTCACACGCACTTCCTCTGCCGCTGTCACAAATTTTCTTCCGTCTTCTCCCATGCGTCCTGCCTCGATTGCTGCGCCGAGTGCCAGAACTCCCATATTCTGTGAAATATCTGCCAGTTTCTGTAACGCCTCTTCAACAGACTCTCTCTCCTGACAATATGCCTCATAGAACGATTCTATCTCCTTCATGGGTGTGGTGACGTACTTGTTCTTCTCTACAACTTTTGCAATTTTCTCGTGCTCACCCTCCATTTGCTGGCAGAATGCTTCTTTTTCCTGCTGCAATCTGATATTCTGTTCATTCTTTTTTGCAAGCTGCTGTTTCAACAGTACGGTCTGTCCTGAATTCGCCTCTGAACACTCCTTTAACAGTTCCAATTCCTCTGAAACCGCCGTGATTGTCTCATCCAGTTCCGTTTTTGAGATCGTCATCTGTACCAATGTCTCTTCTGCGCTGTCTTTTGCTTTTGCAATATTAGAAATCTGCTCCTGCAGACGGTTCTGTTTTTCCTGTAATGCCAGAAGTTCCTCTTCCAGTTCTTTTGCTTTTTTTCCACCAAACATATGCCATCCTCCAGCTTTTACTGATAATTTCGAATGATAACCTGTACGCTTTCCACTCCATTATACTCGTTAATCTCCGGATAGTACACAATCATTATCCTCAATTTGTTTATCTGACCGCGAAAAGCTTTTTCCACTTCCGCACTTCCATACTTTTCTGCATAATATGCTTTGAACGCCTCAATATCACCAAAATAGACTGCCGATACCGCCTCTCCCGCGGCTGTCACCAGGTTCAGCCGCAACACATTCTGATTTTTTCCGACCACAAAAGCCTTTGTGATACTCAGGTTTTTGTCGGCAAACTGTGGCTTGATATTGGCTTTTCCAAAAGGCTCTAACACTGCAAATTCCCGGATAAGACCGGCATCCGCATACGCTGCTGGCATCGGAATATCAATTTTGATCTTCGGAATCAGGTCATCCTCCGTGAGATTTGCACAGGCATTGATTTTTTCACGGAACTTATCCACGTTTTCTTCCGGAAGAGATAATCCTGCCGCCATCGGATGTCCGCCGAATTTTTCCAGAAGTTCCCTGCACTTACATAGTTCCTCATACATGGAGTACTCCTCGATGGAACGCCCGGAGCCCTTCACGCCCTCCTCCGCCTTCGTCAGCACAAATACCGGCTTATGATAAGCCTCCCGGATACGCCCTGCAATGATTCCTGCAAGACTTTCGTGCACCTGTGGCAGATAAATGACAAGCACTTTATCCGACATGTAATGTTCCTCCACCACACGTTTTGCCTCCTCGACGCCATCTGCTGTCATATCTTTGCGCTGCTGGTTTAACTCCACAAGCTCCCTTGCCGTTTTTGCTGCCTCTTCCTCTCCCTGTAAAAAAAGAGACAGAGACAGTTTTGCTGTATCAAGTCTGCCACTCGCATTGATGCACGGTCCTAACACAAAACCAAAATGATATGCATTGATCTGCTCCGGTTCTAAATGATTCTGAAAGATCAGGGCGCGCATCCCCGGATTTTTTGTGCGGTGAATGCGGTTTAATCCCTCTTTCACCAAAATGCGGTTTTCGTCTGTCAGATCCATGACATCGCCAACGGTTGCAAATGCGACATTTTCCAGAAATTCATAGGTTTCTTCCAGGGCAAAACCCATTTTTTCATACAATACCTGCAGCACTTTCCATGCGACTGCTGCTCCACATAACTCTTTAAAAGGATACGCACATTCCTGCTGCTTTGGATTCACGATTGCATCTGCGTTGCTGCGAAGGAACTGCTTTTCCCCGTTCTCCTCTGTATAGGGAATCTCGTGGTGATCATCCCAAGTTCTTTGGCATGCGCAATCTCTGAGATTGCAGCAATTCCGTTATCGCACGTAAGAATGGTATCCATTCCGTCTCTTTTTGCCTGATCGATCAGATTCTCATTGATTCCATAGCCATCCTTCATGCGGTCCGGAATCTGCGTGGAAACATTTCCACCACAGTGTTTAATTCCCCGGTATAAAATATAGGTTGACATAACTCCATCTATATCATAGTCGCCGATAATACGGATCGGCTTTTGCTCTTCTATTTTAACTTTTAAAATATCTGTCAAACGATCTGCATCTTTCAATAAATGTGGATCGTATAAATCCTTTAAACTTCCATAGAGATATCTTTCAAATGCCGCCTCCCCGATCACCTCACGGTTTCGGATAAGACGCGCTGTGACAGGGCTGATCCCGAACTCTTTTCCAAGCTTTTCAAAATCAGCCCCTTTGTTGATTACAAACCATTTTTCCATGTAACACCTGCTGCCTGTTTTTTCTTATGAATTTATCTTTTAATAATGCACTTCCATCAGCATCAGTCCACATGCCGGTGCTGTATAGCCTGCGTTCTCCCGGTTTTTGCTCTCTAAGATCTGCGGCAGCTCCTCCGGCGCTCTCCTGCCATCCCCGACCTCGATCAGCGTACCCGTCAGGATCCGCACCATATTTTGCAAAAATCCATTCCCCCGGTAATCGATCCAGAGATCATTCCCTTTCTTCGTAAAATTGATCTCATAAATTGTGCGGACTGCCGTTTTTTTCATTTTCTTATTTCCGCAAAATGAAGTAAAATCATGTGTTCCGATCAGATAGGAAGCAGCTTCTTTCATGCGTTCCACATCGAGTGTTTTCTCATACTGGTACTCATATTTCCGCTCGAAAACATCCGAGATCTCTCCCATATGGATGTGATAGCGGTAGGTCTTTTTCTTTGCGGCGTAACGGCTGTGAAAACGCTCGTCCACCTGCTCAACCGCAATAACGGCAATGTCATCCGGCAGATAATGATTCAGATAGGACAGGATCTTTCCCTCCGTAAAATGCTCCTCAATATGAAAATTTGCCACCTGGCCTTTGGCATGCACGCCCGCATCCGTTCTCCCCGAACCGATGACTTCCACCGCGTGTCCTGCCATCTGTCCCAGCACTGCTTCTATTTTTCCCTGAATGGTCAGCCCGGTGCTGTTCTGCCCCTGCCAGCCCTTGTATCTTGTCCCATCATACTGGATTGTGATTTTATAGTTGTTCATACTTTTTATCCCTGCTTTACTGCAATCTAAACTAACTTTTAGTTTAACACATTTTCTACTCAAATCCTAGTCTGCGATCTGTTCCTGAAACGTTTTTGTGCCGGGGAACTGAAAAATACCAATCCCCCGGCACATTTACTCCACATTTTATACCAGTTCTGCAATCCTTGTCACCGCAACATAGATCTCCGATATTTTATACCAGGTGCGGTAATCTACCACTCCCGTCACAGGCAAGCCAAAAATAGACTGGAATTTTTCTACTGCTGCCTTCGTTGCCTCTCCGTAAATCCCATCCGGTGTGATCGTCGGGATTGCCGGATAAGCCTGCGAGATTCTCGCTAACTGTTCCTGGATCTGCCGGACCTTATCTCCGGCAGCGCCCACTTCCAGATTATACCGCGGCCAGGATGCAGGGATACCGGAAATCTCCTCCGCTGTATTGATAAACATATTATCACCATAATAATAACGGAGAATTTCTATCGTTTCGTAGTTCTGATCCCCAAGATATTTGCTTCCCCACTGGCTCAGCCAGTTGCTGCACGTCACGCGCTGTCCGTCACAATACTGCGTCAGGATTGGCTGTCTCACATTCGGTCTGGAAAGATAATTCTGGAACATTTCCTCTACCACATCCGAGATACTCTGGAAAATATTTCTTCCATATACAAATTTCTGGTCATAAGCAGTGGATGTTGTGATGGTGAAGTTATAGCCTTTGTTCCGGTACCATTCCGTGTAAACCCTGTTTAACGTAAAGGACATGATCGCAAGGATATTGGCACGCAGCGTGCTGTCCGGCCACGTGCTGTATATCTCGCTGGATGCCACATTTTTGATGTAATCCCGGTAACGGACATAATAATTTGCCGCATTGGGATCCGATGGCGGTCCGTCATGAACAACGACAAATTCCGGGATCACCACTTTACTCAGCACGATCTCCCCTGAGTCGGAGACAGGCTTGATCTCGGACTCTGCTATTTTTGCCGGGAAATTGCCAAACAACGTATTGACCGGAATCACAATGGAATCTATTTGATTTTCTTCCTCATTTTCTTCCGCCATTCGCACCTGTTGCAATGCGAGCTGCTCTGAAAAAACCTGAACACCCGAAATACTGACGGGACGATATCCCGGTGCGGTAACTTTGACCGTATATTGGGCAAATGGCTGATTTTCGGAGGGTTCCATCGAGTATTCAAGCGGAGGCGCATCAAGCGTAAGTTTCTCCGACATTCCTGAATCATCTGCGCTTACCTCCTCCACCGTGGAATCCGGCTTGCCCGAATAGGAAATCGTGATTTTCGCTCCCTCGATCGGTCGTCTGGTCCGGTTCGCAAGTACTTCTACCTTGAGGCTTCCTTTATCTACAGCCTCTGTCTGGGCATATTTGATATCTGGCATGAACAACCTCTTCCTATATTTCCTTATATTATATGCTCAGACATGCGATCCTGTTCTGCTTCCTGTGCAAAACATTCGATTTCCCAACTTCTCAATTTTTATTTCCGTTCTTTATCCAAATCCCCCAAAACTTAATTCTTACTCTACCGTAACTACCTTCGCCAGATTTCTTGGCTTATCAACATCAAATCCCTTATCGGATGACACGTAATATGCTAAAAGCTGTAATGCAACCGATGCAGGTAAAACCATAAATTCATCCTGCATATCCGGAAGCTTGATCACCTGATATTCGGTATCAAGATCACCGGAAAGTGCCTCTTTGATAAATAATACAATATCTGCACCTCTGGATTTTACTTCCTTAATATTGGAAAGCTCTTTTGACATGAGTTTTTCCTGTGTTACCGTTGCAACAACCGGTGTGTTAGTCGTGATCAGTGCAATTGGTCCGTGTTTTAATTCGCCGGAGGCATAAGCCTCAGAGTGAATATAAGAAACCTCTTTCAGTTTCAATGATCCTTCCAGTAAAATAGAGTAATCCAGTCCACGTCCGATCATAAACAGATCCTTTGCTTCCAGAATCTTCTTTGCGATCACATGGATGTCACGTCTTTTCTCCAATACTTTCTGCATCACTTCCGGAACACGCTCTAATTCTGCGATAAAGCTCTTTGTCTGCTCCTCTGTGTAGACACCTCGCAATAATGCCATTTTTGCAACCACAAGATAAAATACGGAAAGCTGTGTTGTGTAAGCTTTTGTACTTGCCACTGCAATTTCAGGTCCTGCTGCGGTGTATAACACATAATCACTTTCTCTTGCAATGGAAGAACCTTTTACGTTGATAACGGATAAACATTTTGCGCCCTGTCTCTTCGCATATTTTAATGCTTCCAAGGTATCAATTGTCTCACCGGACTGTGATACTGCGATCACCAATGTTTTCTCATCAATGACCGGATCGGAATACATAAACTCTGATGCAAGTTCTACGTCCATCTGCACATGAACGATAGATTTTACAAGAGCCTGTGCCACAAGTCCCGCATGCATGGCTGTTCCGCATGCTACCACACAAATTCTGTCACAGTCTGTAAAAAGAGAATCCGGCACACCATCCGAAGTAAAATCAGGCAGACCGTTCACGATACGGTCTTTGATCGTATTCTTGATTGCTTCCGGCTGCTCCATAATCTCTTTTTCCATATAAAATGGATAACCATTCTTTCCCGCGCTGTTCAACTCCCAGTCAACGGACAAAAATTCTGGTTCTACCACATTGTCATTTAAATCCGTAAGTACCACATGATCTTTGTGCAACTCTAAAATGTGATATTCCGGTACAACAAAGTATTCATTTGTAAAACGGCAGAGTGCAGTCAGATCTGATGCAAGCATTGCTCCCTCTTTGCATATGGTTGCAACGATCGGGCTGACATTCCGGATCGAGTAGATCACATCCGGCTGATCTTCAAACAGGATCACAAGCGCAAAGGTACCCTTTAATTTACTTACTGCTTTCTTGATTGCTTCCTTGGGATTTCCCTTATAATAATGATTTAATAATGCAGCCGCAACTTCACTATCTGTTTCAGAGTGAAACTTATATCCTTGTAAGATCAAGATTTCTTTTAACTCTCTATAGTTTTCAATAATTCCATTATGAACTAAAGAAATTGTTTCATCATTATTTGTATGTGGATGCGAGTTTAAGTTTGATGGAACTCCATGAGTTGCCCATCTCGTATGTCCAATTCCCACATGTCCTAAAACATTTTCATCTTTTAATAAGTCTTTTAAATTTTGAAGACGACCTTTAGCCTTCTTTGTAAATAAATGATTATTTTCAATTGTTGTAATACCTGCTGAATCATATCCTCGGTATTCTAGTTTTTCTAGCCCTTGAAGTAAGAAGTGAAGGGCTTCTTTGTTTGCACTAATGGCAGTAATTCCACACATTTAAAAAAATCCTCCTTTATATATTTATATGTGTGGTTATAAAAAAGAGGATACCGGATGAATTTGTTTTACAATCACTTGTAGTTTTTGTCCATCGTTTAGGTAGTATCATACCTCTAGACCATCCGCCGAATCTTTCGATAAGTCTAGTCCTCGTCAACTGCATAGCAGTCCTGGCGCTCATTTTTTTAATCTCATTTTATAACCGCATTTATTATATAGACTCCTTTTTCATAAATCAACTCAATTTTTTTAAAAAAAAGAAGAAAAAATGAAAAACTTGGCGTATATAGTAGTGGAGGATAAAATTATGGATAAGAAAAAAGTAGAGATGTCTGTAGAAGAAAATATAGATGAAATGAAAAAATCATTAAAGAATTTAGAGGAGTCTGATTGCTATGATGTAGGAAAATATACATATTCATTACTTCATCAAACAAGACAGTTGGAGTATTTTTATTGTCAATTACTAGAACAAGAAGAAGCAACGCCAGATCAAACTTTT
>OHQO01001151.1_pt1 | contig 10063 bp, 10 predicted proteins | sample 1578051 | NCBI WGS metagenome assembly OHQO01 (sample SAMEA3879592, study PRJEB24766) | human gut metagenome | biome: human-associated habitat; feature: feces | place: USA | collected 1985/1987 | reverse complement strand
AACATACCTGCCTGCAATGATAATATTATTTCTCTATAAATTTAAAACAGCTTCTTAATAAACAATCAAATAATTATGACGAACAAAATAATATTAATCATGATGTTGCTCACATGCCTATCCATTCCCGCTCAGAAAAAGGGGATCGATGAGAAAATACTTGTCGTCTATTTCTCACACAGCGGTAATACCCGCACCGTTGCAGAACAAATTACCCGATCGACCGGAGCCGACTTGTTCGAAATACAACCCCAAGAAGCCTATCCCACCGACTACCATTCAGTCGTGAATCAAGCTAAAAAAGAGATAAATACCAACCATCGCCCTGCGCTGAAAAACGATGTACAAGATTTCGATAAATACGACATAATATTCATCGGCTCGCCCAACTGGTGGAGCACCATAGCGCCACCGGTGGCTACATTCTTGGAAAGACACGATTTCTCGGGAAAAACCATCGTTCCTTTCATGACTCATGGAGGAGGCCGATTCGGGCATTCTATTTCCGACATGAAGAAATTATGCCCCGATGCATCTTTCTCAGAAGGTTTGGCAATCAGAGACAGTTATGTAAACGACAATCGTCAAGACGTAGTTAAATGGCTGCAAACCCTAAAACTCCTTAAATGATTATGTTATGAAACAAAAAATAGTTCTGATAATAGGAATATCTTTAAGCTTAACATTTGGTGTCGAAGCTAAAAACGATAAAAAAGATACGACGATGGACAGAATAGAAACATGTAAACAAAATTATACCCGATTGTTTGGTGGTGAAGCTCTCACAGGGAAAGGAAGTGACCCCGAGTTGATGGATATACTTCAAAAATTCATTTTCGGTGAAGTATTCGAAACCGGTTCTCTCGACCACAAAACCCGCGAGATGATTACGTGTGTCACCTTAGCCTCCATGCAAACACTCCCCCAGTTGAAATCTCATGCAGCAGCGGCACTCAACGTAGGAGTATCTCCGATAGAATTGCGCGAAGCCATCTATCAATGCGCCCCATTTATCGGATTCCCCAAAACATTGAATGCCATTTCGACAATTAATGAAGTCTTTCAAGAAAAAGGAATCCCTTTACCTTTGGAAGCACAAGGAACGGTGAATGAAGACAACCGATACGAAAAAGGGAAAGAGATACAATACCCTCTATACGGCGACGAAATAGCCCGAACATTTAGTAACTTACCCGACGAAATGAATGAAAGTCTCCCTCGGTTTCTCACCGAAGTAGGTTTCGGTGATTTCTATACCCGTTCTGGACTCGACATCAAAACAAGGGAGCTACTTTCTCTTTGTGTATTAGCAGCTATCGGAGCTGAATCTCAAATACATTCGCACAGCAAGGGCAATATCAAGGCTGGAAACGACAAAGCCACCCAAATCGCAGCGATGATACAATGCCTTCCCTACATAGGATTTCCAAATGCGTTGAATGCGATTCGTATTATCGACGCTTTATAATACATTACAAAGAAATGAGATTTGAAGAAAACGATCCAATCTTAATTCTCTCTGAGGCCTATCCGATAAAAAGCGGGAAAAGGGAAATGGATTTTTCCCTTTTCCCGCTTTTTCTGTGAAAGAGGTCGGGCTATATACCCATACCACAACAACGTCTATCAGCTGTTTGGATTAAACTTTTTGTCATATTCCAATAAATACCTTGCCATATCTGGATCATTGAAATCAACTTTAAGTTTACCGGTATCCATTCTTCGAATGGTCTCCTTATCCTCTTCTGTCAGTTCAAAATCGGCTATATTGAAATTGCTCGCCATACGATCCTTATGAATAGATTTAGGAATAGCGACAATACCCTCGCTCGTCAGAAACTTCAAAGCCACCTGTGCATTGGTTTTACCATATTTCGTACCGATAGTCTTCAAAGTCTCATCTGTAAAAAGTCTGTCCGACCCCTGTGCCAAAGGGCCCCATGCCATCAAATGCATCCCGTAGTCGTCAATTAATTCTCGCATCCTCTTCTGTTGGGAAAAGACGTGCGTTTCTAACTGTAACACAGAAGGTTTCACTTCCACATTCTCCACCAAATCTACGAATCGGGCATCATAGAAATTACTCAAACCGATAGCACGCACCATACCGTCTCGGTACGCTCGTTCCATAGCTCGGTACGTCCCGTAATAGTCTCCGAAAGGCTGATGTATGAGTAACAAATCTATATAATCGGTTTTCAATTTTCGAAGCGACTCACCGATACTTCGGAAGGCCTTCTCCTCTCCTGCATTGGAAATCCACACTTTGGTCGTAATAAACAATTCGTTGCGAGGTACACCACACTTCTCGATAGCCCGTCCTACACCGTCCTCATTATAATAGGCCTGTGCTGTATCGATTAATCGATAACCTACTTCAATGGCATCCAGAGCGCAACGTTCGCATTCCTCCGAATTAACAAGGAATACACCATAACCCAACACCGGCATCTCGACACCGTTGTTCAATTTAATTGTCTTCATTTCAGTCATGTATTTTATGAGTTCCTATTGCTCTTACAGTCGGCAAATCCATATCGTCATAAATTGGACTCTTTCTCGTGTCCAATCCCGCGATAGCTTTCATTTCCTCATCTGTAAGAATAAAATCGAAGATATTCAAATTCTCTATCATTCGTTCCTTGCGCACGGTCTTGGGTATAACCACGATGTTGCGCTGGTTGAGCCAGCGAAGCACGACCGCCCCCACGCCTTTACCGTGCCGTGCAGCGATTTCTTTCAGCACCGGGTGATTGAAAATGTCGTTCTGCCCTTCGGCGAAAGGAGCCCATGCTTCATGTTGGATGCCCTCCTGTTGCAGAAACGTATTGGCGGCTTGTTGCTGAAAAAACGGGTGAGTTTCCAACTGATTCACAGCAGGTCTTACCTCATTGTGCAGAAAAAGATCTTGCAATCGTTCGTCAGAAAAGCTCGTCACACCAATAGCGCGAATACGGCCCTCTTTATACAACCGTTCCATTGCCCGCCATGCCGCATAATAATTCCCATAGGGTTTATGCATCAGATACAAGTCCAGCCCAAGCGCCTTCATCGACCGATCGAATGCACGCAGTGCATCGTCGTACTCATAATCCTGTACCCACAATTTGGTGGTAATGAAAAACTCTTCGCGTTTTATGCCGCTTCGACGAATGGCGCTCCCCACCTGTTCCTCGTTAAAATAAGCGGACGCCGTGTCTATCAGACGGTAACCGACTTCTATTGCATCGGTTACAACCCGTTCTGTTTCATTCTCAGGGATTTGGAAAACGCCGAAACCTATGGCCGGCATCATCACCCCGTTGTTCAGTCTTACATCTTTCATATCTTTCTGGTTTGATTGCCTGTTGCAAAGTTACCGCACACTCATCGCTCTATTGTTATAAAAATCGAGGATAAATTTTCACTATTCGTGGTTTTCGGTTATTTTTGAGACAAAAGAAAAACGGTTATGGAACAGACGGACTTCGACGGAATTGTTTTTGCCGACACCTTGCAAGATTTCAATAACTTGCGTTATGCGGGGCATATTGTTCATATCCTTTGCTGCGGCGGCAATATGGGATTTACCTTTCAAGACACACGCTACAATATTGCAGTGGGCGATTATGTCATTCTGCCTAATGGAGAACTCGGTTCTGAGTTTTCAATATCCGACGATTTTCAAGGTATTTTAATGAGCCTTTCGGAAACCTTTGTCGCCTCTATCGCTATCCGTAGCAATTACGGCATTATAGGACATCTATCGCTTTTACAAAATCCCGTTATGAAACTTTCTCCCCACGACTTTCGGATATGTGAAGCTGCCTTGCGAGTCCTTCGTATGCGCATGACCGAAAAAGGGCACTCGTTTTATGAAGAATTGCTCGGTAGTCTACTGACCGCACATATTCTCGACCTTTACGATATCCATGCCCGTAGCCGTAACGTATCGCAACTGTCGGAACATACAGCCTCGCAATTACGTAAATTCATCGAATTACTGTACAACGGCGAATACATACGGAACAGGGAACTCGACTTTTATGCTTCCCTCCTCTGTATCACCCCGCATTATTTGTCGGAGCTGTGTCGAAAAGTAAGCGGGCGCCCGGCTACTTATTGGATAGACCGCTTTACCATTCAGGAAATCACTCGCCTACTTCGTCAAAAGGAACTATCCCTGACGGCAATTTCCGAGCGAATGAATTTCTCGTCCGTTTCTTATTTCAGCCGTTATGTACAAAAGCGACTCAAAATTTCACCATCGGAATACCGAAACTGTTATACTCGGGACTGAACCTACTCCACCAATACTTGTCGCTTGGAAAACGTACGATAATCCATCGGTGACATTCCTGTCAACGAATCGTATCTTCTTTCCTTCCCTCTTTGGAAAAGCCCATCGCAAACAGACGACCGACGACCGGAACCCGAAAAACTTTGATGCGATGGACAACTTTCGTATAACGAGCGAAAAGAATGAAAATCAGCAGTAAAATACCGGCAAGAACGGCATAACCAAATACCTCTTTAACCGACACCAATATCACCTGTCGTTGCAATTCACCGAAATATATAGAGAATGGCAATCGTACCGTAACCGGATTCAACGAATCCAACACTCCGCCTAATGTATAATAATTGGACTGCACGGTGATTTTGAACAACCGGGAAACCACCGCCGTAGCTATCGGGCCTCCGATTCCCTCCCTCACGAACCCAACGGCGCAAAGAGACTGAAAGAAATGGCGGAAGGGAATTATCTGAGAAAGATAGGTAGTCAATACAATATAAATCATCGTATTACCCATATTTCTCAAAACGACGGGCAGGTAGAGCTTCTCGATGTTCGTGTCGGGTGAAATCAAAAAATACATTATAATCAGATACGACACCACCAAAACAAACCCGATAAATGTCGCCATCTTATAACCCGTTCGGAGCCGAGCCAAGACCAACCACGAGGCCAAAGCCCCCAAACCGACACCCAACAGAGAAGGGAAATTCAAAGAGACATTATTCAATGTATCGTAATGAAGTATTCCCCCGGTATAAACACCCTGCAATACAGTCGATACAGCTGTCAGGAAGTTCAAGGCAAAAAATAAGAACATCACCGTAAAGAAATGCTTGTACTTGAAAGTCTCCGCCTCCACATATGGATGCCGGATATGCCCCATACGATACAAGTTGAGAGTCAGAAAGAAGAAGGCACAAACCAACGCCAGTCGAATATAGGGAGAATCGAACCAATCGTAATAGTCACCATAATTAAATGTAAAAGCTGTTAGTAACAAAACTACACTCCAAAGCACAAGCCCCACCCAATCTATGCCGTAAAGAGGTAATGGCGGACGTAAATAGAACGGGCGCAAGAACAGATGGGAAAGAAGAATAACCGCAAGCAACAACCCCACAGCCAGATAGTGCATATACCGCCAACTGTAAAAGTAGGTGAGATAAGTCGCAGTCAACCCCGATAACTGAATATAACCGAAAATAGATAAATAAATAACAGGGAAAAAGACAGCGAAATCGCGAGTAGGAGTTATGCGTAACTGTATGGACGAGAAACACTCGAACGTACCCCACATTCGTAAGAATCCCGCGATAAAACAGGTCACAGCCAATAACGGTAGATTGCGAGTCTGCATGGTCACGAGATTACAAACGATAAGTCCGATCGCCACGGCAGGCAAGATCGTCCGCGTAGGGAATCGGAATTTCAATCGAAACAAAACGGGAAAAGCCATCGTTAACCCTATGAATGAAGCATACCCGGCCATGAGAATATCTTCCTGCATCAGCGAGGTGGCTCCCATCATCTCGTTCACCGAAACCAAATAGATTCCCCCCGAACACTGAAATACCATAATACAAAACAAGAATATCCCTACCCGAGCCCACATAGGAACCCACTCTTTGAAAGCGGGAATCTTGCGCATTAAATCATCGAGCGGCGTCATAGTCCTGGTAGTTTACCTCGCACTCCACATTCAATCCGGCCCGTAACCGATTCATATCCTCCGGGGTATTATCGGCAGAGAAAACAATTTTGACCGGAACCCGCTGCTCCACTTTCACGAAATTACCAGCTGAATTGTCTTGCGGGACAACAGCGAACTGCGCTCCCGTAGCTTTGGATATGGCTTGAACACACCCCTTATAAACCACATCGGGAATGGCATCGATTTTCATATCGACCCTCATGCCTTCGACAATACGGGTGGTCTGAGTCTCCTTGTAGTTAGCGATTACCCATTTTTCTTTTTCATCGACTATCGATAACAACGTCTGCCCCGGTTGTATAAGCTGTCCTTCCTGTATGGTCTTACGAGAAGTCACACCATCACAGGGAGCCAATACCACCGTATAAGAAAGATTCAATTTCGCCAAATCCAAAGCAGCCGAAGCCACGGCGACAGCTGCCTCGTTTTGATTCAACCTCTGGGTTTGTTCCTCTTTCACCAAAACAACGGAACGTTTTTGGCGAACCAACATTTCATACTTCGCCTTCAACGCCTCGTAATTGGTCTTCACGCCGTCATACTGTTGTGGAGTAACCGCCTCCTCGGAGAGCAATTTTTTATAGCGCACATAATCTTTCTCGGCATTTTTCAACAACACTTCTACCTCGTCAATACCGGCATCGGAAACTGCCAAATTATTGTGTGCTGTCGAAACCGCCGTTCCCATCGCACTCCGACCGGCTAAGGCATTTTGATAATCGGCCTCGGCCTGAGCCACCCGCAAACGGAATTCCGTATCCTCGATAAGTAACAAAGTATCGCCTTTATGGACAAACTCATACTCATCGAAATATATCTTTTGTATGAAACCCTGCACCCGACTATTGACCGGCACGATCTGCTGCCGTACCTGCGCATTATCGGTATATTCTACTTGCCCTAAGTGGACGAATCGCGAGCATACCCACACGAACCCAATCATCAACAAAATGATGACAACAAGGTTAAAAACTATTTTTCGAGTTCTCTTATTCATGACTGTAAACAATTTATAATGTTCCGGTTAAATAAAGAAGTTTATAATAATTGAAAGCAATATCGATTTGGGCATTTGCCAACTGTACCTCGGCCGATAACTTGGCATTACTTGCATCGAGCATATCGGTAATAAGCGACAATTCGTTCTTGTAACGATTCTGAATCACGGCATAATTCTGACCGGCAAGTTCCACATTCTTTCGACGGGTATCGAGCTGTTCATAAGCCTCGACATAGCGTGTATAAGCCGCCTGCACAGCCAATTCGGTCTGTTCGCAAACATCGTCATAATGTTCTTTCGTACGGCGAATAGTCAATTTACTGCGGCTAACCGACTTATTTGTCTTATACAACGAGGCAAGATTATATTTCACCCCAACTCCCACATACCAATAGTTGAAGTTCTTGTCGATGGGCGGAACTTCGATAGTGATAGGACCGTCAAAGTGATTTCCTGCCACAAGAGCTATTTGGGATAAACGTTCTGACTTCACGATTTTATCCTGACGCTCATTCATCTTCACAGCCAATTCCAACAGCCTCAACTCCGGTGAGTTTTCGACGACCTTCTCCCTCCAATAAGCTTCATCGCCCATAGGAAGCGCCCGGGAAAGAATAGTCGTATCGGGATCTATCCACACATTTTCGTCCATTCCCAGATTCGTAACCAAATTCCGATTGAGTATTCCCAACGTATTTCTGATTTGTACGACCGTAAATTCCAAATCGGACAACAGCAACTCGTATCGGGTAATGTCGTTCTTCAACGCTAGCCCCTCGCCCTGCTTCGCCTTGATATCCTTCAATAACTGCTTGGTCTGCTCAATATTTTGTTCGTAAACCTTCAATATATTCCGATGTTTAAACAGATCGAAATAGTATCCGGCAAGCAGAAACCTCACTTTATTCCGGTCCTTCTCCCAGTCGAGCCGAGCACTCTCCTCTTGTAATCGGGCTATCTGTATACCGTTGGAAACGGCCCCACCAGAATAAATCACTTGTGAAACTTCCAAAGCGAAATTATTCCCCAAATGGGGAATGGGAGCCCGTTCCATTTGGGTGAAATCACGCTCCATCAACGTACCGTCACCCAGATAACTGAACGAAAGCGATGCCCTTATATCGGGCAACTTGTCGTTCTTAGCGACCCTCACTGCTTCACGGGCCTCATCAATAGCTGTGACGGAAGGCCGTAGCGATTTGCTGTTACGATCGGCCAACGAGAACATCTCCTCCATAGTAACGACCTGTCTAACATGTTCCTGCGCACATACACCTTTCACACATAGCGACGCATATAACATCGCTATGGACAAATTGAATTTGTTCATTCGTTATAAATTATGAATTAAAAAATAGATTTAATAAAATGTATCGACTGCGTAATTGATTAATCGGAATTAGCCATTCCCCACTGATGAAAAAATTCGAGTTTTGTCAATACATTATTCAAGAAAAAATAAAATGCAGTTTGTATGTTTCTTATCATCGAATACGTGAGGCTGTATGACCCCGTCCGGGTGCAAAGGTAGAAAAAATATCGTTCTTAACGATAATTTTTACTGCCCTTTTCTTTTATGAAAAGGATAATAAAAGAATGCATGCATTACTTCTTTTAATCGGTATAGATACCTTAATCCTCTTCCCTGCCGTTCCCGTAGCCTTATGGGGTGTTTTGTTATCAAACAAATATAGAACGAAGTGTCACAGAAAGACCCTAAAAAGAGAAGTCTCGGGAAACGGATTCCAACCGTTATTCTAATCAATCAAAAGGGACTACCCAATCATCAGCTTGCACGGCTTCGAAGCAGAGGACGATTTGCTCGCGAGTAACTTTGTCCTCAGAGAGTGGCGGCAGTTCGTCCAAAGCGAAATAGGCACTACCCTGTGTTTCTATATTGGGACGGAACGAGCCGCCTTTGATTTCGCACAAGACAAAGGCTTTATATACGTTATAGGCATAGGGCGGACGGTTATGGAGATTGCGATCTTGCAAAGCAAGCAGACGGACAGCCTCGACTTCGAGCCCAGCTTCTTCGAGCACCTCTTTCTCGGTATTGGTTTTGACGGTTTGGTTCACATCGACCCACCCTCCGGGCAACGACCACGTACCGTCCCTCTCCTCGACCAACAAAGATCCGTCACTCGTTCAAAAGACAATCCGGTCTGCCGACTCACTATCTCCGCCGAAATTTCGCGTATTCGTTGAAACCGCTCCAAATCGAACGGATCTTTTGAATAGGTCAAACCCGCTTGTGCGATAAACTGTAATTCTTTGGCCCAATCGAGCCATACCAAACTCTCTTCCTGTCGTTTTTCCATGATACTCGTTTTGCTATTATACATATATTAAACGGCAAATCCAGCCGAATAGTGTATAGGATAAACAGTCTCTTTCCCAAACCATACCACCGCTAACGACACGTATATGATATTTCTTTTGACTTTAAAGACCTCAATACCTCCCCCTGCGACCCCTTCCATATCTATTCTACCCAACCCCATGATGCTACGGGAAACGGCAGATAAGGAGTTATCAATATTATTTTTTCCCTCGCAAAAAGGAGTAGTTTGAGAACCGACACATCGAAAAACCGAGTTAAATTTTACTTTTTATTTTCTTGTTTTCTAAAAAATAAGTATGTTCGCCAACGCAAAAAATTCATCAGATGATATTATCATAAGACTTATTATGGATATAAATACAACCATTCAAAAGAAATCGCTCGCAGAGGAAGTCTCCTCCCTAATCAGGGAACAAATAAACGACGGGAAATTGACCAAGGGAGAAAAGCTACCTACCGAACCGGAGCTAATGAAGCTGTTCGGCGTAGGGCGCTCCACTGTACGAGAAGCCATCAAAATGCTTGTAAACATGGGATACTTGAGTGTACAACAGGGACGGGGTACTTTCGTGGAAAGCGTTACAGAAACCAATGAACCATTCCACCAACGATTGAAACGAGCAGACATACAGGAACTGCGGGAGGTACGGGACATCATCGAGGCTCCCATTGCCCGACTGGCCGCACAAAGGAGAACAAAGATCGATCTGGAAAATATGAAACGATATA
>OHQO01001126.1_pt1 | contig 10241 bp, 10 predicted proteins | sample 1578051 | NCBI WGS metagenome assembly OHQO01 (sample SAMEA3879592, study PRJEB24766) | human gut metagenome | biome: human-associated habitat; feature: feces | place: USA | collected 1985/1987 | reverse complement strand
CGCCTTCCCGTCCAGCTGCATGAACTGTTTCGGAAGATTGCCGCCCATCCTGGTCCCGTGGCCCGCAGCCATGACTATCAGATATTTTTTTCCACTCATAATTGGCTCGATATTTTAAGCAAATTTAAGTTATTTTTCGTATATTTACGGAAATTATGAAATTAACAGAAAATTCCTATTTGAAGATATGAGTTTTTCTTTCTTGAACCAAGAATTGGCAATGGACCTTGGTACCGCCAACACGGTCATTTTCCAGAATGACAAGATTGTTTTGGACGAGCCAAGTATTGTCGCAATAGATAGTGCAACAGGCAAATGCATTGCACTCGGACATAAGGCGAAACTTATGCACGAGCGCGAGCAGCCGGGAATCAAGACAATCCGTCCGCTCAGGGACGGCGTCATCGCGGACTTCAACGCAGCCGAGATGATGATACGCGGTTTCATCAAACAGGTGAACAGCCAGAGAAGGACATTGTTCTCACCTAACCTCCGGTTGGTGGTCGGTATTCCGTCAGGAAGTACCGAGGTGGAAATCAGGGCCGTCAGGGACTCTGCCGAACATGCGGGAGGACGTGACGTATATCTGATTTCAGAGCCTATGGCAGCAGCACTCGGTATCGGACTGGAAGTGGAGGCGCCAAAGGGAAGCATGGTCGTCGACATCGGTGGCGGTACCACTGAAATCGCCGTGATTTCACTCGGAGGTATCGTAATCCAGTCAAGCGAACGTGTCGCAGGAGACGTATTTACAAGCGATATCCAGTCATATTTGAGGCAACAGCACAATATTCGTATCGGCGAGACGACTGCCGAGAAGATAAAGATAGCTGTGGGTGCAGTTCTGCCGACATTGCAGGAAGAACCTGACCCGTACCCTGTAAAAGGACCGAACCTCATGACCGCACATCCGGTAGAGGCGACGATTTCATATCAGGAAATGGCGCATTGCCTGGACAAATCCATCACCAGGATAGAGTCATCGATCCTGCATGTATTGGAGCAGACTCCTCCTGAGCTTTACTCCGACATCGTGGAAAACGGTATCTTCCTTTCAGGAGGTGGTGCATTGCTCAGAGGTCTGGACACCCGTCTCTCGGAGAAGGTGAACATTCCTTTCCACGTGGCAGAAGATCCGCTTCACGCCGTGGCAAGAGGAACATGCATCGCTTTGAAGCATGTAGGCAACTGCTCTTTCCTGAAGAGGTAGGCAGATGCCCAAGCAGCGCACCATAACAGGAACAATCATTAACACGGCAGTCTTCATAGCTCTGGAGATTGCCGCGCTTAATATGTTGAGCCACAGCAGTTCCGTGCAGAATTTCTTCATCACGAAGGCATTGCACGTAGTGAGCGGAAGGGTCTGGGGCGTGACGGAATCAATTTCCGGATATTTCTCATTGAACAAGAAGAACCGCAAGCTGGCGGACAATGTTTTCGAGCTGAGCAAGGAGGTTTCGAGACTGCACAGCATGCTGGAGCAAATCCATCTGGATTCGCTGGAACAGGTGAACATTGCACGGGCCGGGGAAAAATTCAGCTACATCCCGGCTTCCATCATAAAGAGCAGCACCAACAAGCAGCACAACTACCTGATAATCGGGAAAGGTTACGAAGACGGCATACGTGAGCAGTCCGGAGTCATAACGCCGCAAGGGGTGGTCGGAATCATCGAAGCCGTAAGCAAGCATTACTCATACGTCATATCATTTCTGAATTCCGAAATCAGCATCAGCGCCAGAATCGGAAAAAGCGGCGCGGCAGGCCCGATGGTATGGGACGGGGTGCACAAGGGCGGAGCCATTCTCAAGGAGATACCGCTACAGTACAAATTCGAGGAGGGCGACACGGTCTATACCAGCGGCTACTCCTCCATATTTCCGTCCGACATCCCGCTGGGCACGACAGGCGGTGTCAAAATCGTGAACGGCGCCACTTATGAAGTGAAGGTCAAGCTGTTCCAGGATTTTTCAGCATTGAGATACGTATCGGTGGTAAGCAATAACGACTCGCAGGAAATAGCGGAACTGGAGAGACAGGAAACACCTAAGAAAGGAAAGAAATGAAGCAGAACTACATCATGATGTTCCTACTCATCGTCGGAGTGCAGCTGCTGATATGCAATTATTTACATATCAGCACGTTTCTCACGCTCAGCATTCTGCCTTGCGCCATTCTCCTCATGCCCACCAGGTACAGCCCCGTCGTGGCGATGATTCTTGCCTTCGTTTCAGGTCTGGCAGTAGACACATTGGCCGAAGGAGTCACGGGGCTCAATGCCCTTGCACTCGTGCCGGTGGCCGGAGCCCGCAGGTGGATCTGCGGTTTCATCTTCGGAAAAGAATTGACCTCGACCGGAGAAGACGTTTCAATGATGAAGTACGGAATAGGTAAAATGGCATTGGCAATATTCATTGCCCAGTTCATTTTTCTCGCTATATACATCTGGGCCGATGGTGCGGAAGCCCGGCCATTCATGTTCAATGCATTGAGATTCAGCGTCTCGCTCGTGGCGGGAACATTGATTTCCCTGATTATCGCGAACTTGCTGGATCCTAACGAGAGGAAATAGCGATGAATGCGTCCAGGGTCAGCAAACTCCGTATCGGACTGTTGATATTCGCAGGCATATTGCTCGCGAAGCTTTTCTATATCCAGATCATCGATGACCGTTATAAGATCAATGCTTCCAACAACTCGATGGTCTACGACATCATCTACCCGACCCGAGGCATCATCTATGACCGCAACGGAAAAATCATCGTCGGAAACAAGGTCGCATATGATATCCTGGTGACTCCCAAGGAAGTGGAGCAGTTCGACACGGCACTTCTGGCTGACGTCCTGAAGATTTCGCCGGACTTCATCCGCAACAAGATGTCGGAGTACCGGAAGAACAGACGGAGAATCGGCTTCCAGTCAATGGTCATGCTGAAGCAGATTCCGTCGGACACCTACATGAGGTTCGCCGAGGTCCAATACAAGTTCAAGGGATTCAAGGGTCAGATACGAAGCATCCGAGATTATCCGGTCAATGCCGGAGGAAACCTTCTGGGATATGTCTCTGAAGTGGACCAGTCATACATAAAGAAGCATCCGGGAGAATACCGGCCAGGAGATTATGCGGGCAAGACGGGCATAGAGGCGGCACGCGAGAAGGAACTGCGCGGTGAAAAGGGCTATCAGATATACCTGAGGAACTCCCACAACCAGATACAATCCAGATACAGGGACGGCGAAATGGACAAGGAAGCCATCCCGGGAAAAGATGTGGTGACCACCATTGACGCTGATTTACAGCAATATGGACAGGAGTTGATGAAAAACAAGGTGGGCAGTCTGGTGGCGATAGAGCCGTCGACCGGAGAGATTCTGACAATGGTTTCAAGCCCTGGTATCGATGTGGAGATACTGGCAGATATCGGCAAGCATTACAGCGAAATCGTGAGCGACCCGCACAAGCCTATGTTCAACAGGGCGGTGCAGGCGCCGTACCCTCCGGGCTCGGTTTTCAAACTTGTGAACGGTCTCATCGGCATGCAAGAGGGAGTGCTGAAGCCGGAATACACCTATCCTTGCTACAAGGGTTATCCATACGGAAAGCACAAGCTGGGATGCCACGCGCACAGGTCGCCGATCAATCTGGAGGAGGCCATCATGATGTCCTGCAACGCATATTTCTGCTACGTGATGAAGAATGTCCTGGAGAACAAGAAATACAAGGGCCCCGGCGAGGCATTGGACAAATGGCATGACTACGTGCAGAGTTTCGGACTGGGCCGGAAACTGGGTAGCGACTTCCCTGCCGAGCTTGGCGGAACTATCCCTACTTCAGCATATTACAACAAGATTTACGGAAGGAACGGCTGGAAGTTCACAACCGTGATTTCATTGTCCATCGGACAGGGAGAAATCGGCGTGACGCCGCTCCAGATTGCGAACATGTGTGCTATCGTGGCGAACCGCGGCTACTATTATATCCCTCATATCATCAAGGATTCCGATTCGCTGAAAATCGAGCAGAAGTACAAGGAGCGCCAATACACCATGGTGGACACATTGCAGTTCCGCAAGGTGATACAGGGAATGTGGCGTGCCGTGAACAGCGGTTTCGGTTCAGGAGGTACGGCGAGCATTGCAGCCGTGGAGGGACTGGACATCTGCGGCAAGACAGGTACTGCACAGAACCCGCGCGGAGCGGACAATTCCGTGTTCATCTGTTTCGCGCCCAAGGACAATCCGAAGATTGCGGTGGCGGCATATATTGAGAATGGCGGTTTCGGTGCCACGTGGGCATGTCCTATCGCCTCGCTTCTGGTGGAGCGATACCTGCGGGGAGAAATAGATCCGAAACGCAAGCCATTGGAAGACAGGGTGCTGCAAGGCGACCTCATGTCGAGGGTAAAGAAGTATTGACCTTCGTAGAAAACATTGAAATGAGCAGATACAGCGGCAGAAGCATTGGCGAATCATACGACTGGAAACTGATAATCCTTTATCTGTTTCTGGTTTTCATCGGCTGGGCGAACATTTACGCTTCAGTCCATGGTGCCGATGTCGAGGGAATTTTCGATTTCAGCGCGAACAGCGGCAAGCAGTTCATCTGGATGCTCACTGCTTTCGGACTTGGCGCGACAATCATATTTCTGGTCAATCCCAATTTGTGGGAAGGAGGCGCAGCACTTTTCTACGTAATGGTGATAGGACTTTTGGTCGCGGTGATTTTCCTGGGTGTGGAAGTCAAGGGTTCCCGGTCATGGTTCGCTTTCGGCCCTGTGCGGTTCCAGCCGGCAGAGGTGTCGAAAATCACCACTTCCCTGCTGCTGGCATTCGTGATGAGCCGTGCAACGTTCAGACTGACAAGGTTCAAGGACTTTCTTACGGTGGCATTCATCATCATTCTCCCGATGGTCATCATCCTGGCGGAGAAGGAAACAGGTTCGGCCCTGGTCTACGTCGGCTTCATTTTCATGCTTTACCGAGAGGGGCTTTCCGGATGGCTGCTGGCAATGATAGCATTGGCAATCCTGATATTCATCCTGACCTTGGTGGCATCGCCGTATACCGCAGTTTTGGTTCTCATAGGCATAATTTCGTTCTGCAGCGCATTGATTTCCAGGAAGATATGGCAATGGCTGCTGATTTACGCGGTGGGCATAACGGCGCTGGCCTTCCTTCCGCATTTCTGGACAATGCTGCAGGAACTCAAGGGTGAAGAGTGGCCGTTCCTGATGAACATCACGCCGTTCATGATTCTTCTGGGCGTTTCCGGAATCGCATTGCCACTGATAATCTGGCATGCCATGAGCAGCAAGAACAGAGTGTTTTCATTGGTATCGGTATTGACTTTCCTCTGCGGTGTGGGACTGGTGCTGTCGGCTGACGTGGTGTTCAACAAAGTGCTGCAGGACCACCAGCGGAAGCGCATCGAGGTGCTCCTCGGAATGAAGGAGGACCCTGCGGGTGTCGGGTACAATGTGAACCAGTCAATGATTGCCATCGGCTCTGGAGGTTTTGCCGGAAAGGGTTATATGAACGGCACTCAGACAACATACGGATTCGTCCCCGAGCAGAGCACCGATTTCATCTTCTGCACCGTGGGAGAGGAGTGGGGTTTCGTAGGCTGCCTTATTGTAATAATGCTGTATGTGCTTCTGATTATGCAAATTATAAAAGACGCCGAGCGCAGCAGGGAGAGTTTCACCAGGATTTACGGCTATTGTCTGGCAGGCTGCCTGTTCATGCATCTTTTCATCAATGTGGGCATGACAATCGGCATAATGCCTGTAATCGGAATCCCGCTTCCGTTCATGAGTTACGGCGGCTCATCCCTCTGGGCATTCACCATCATGCTTTCCATCTTCATCGCCCTGGACCACAGGGAGAAGAAGTATTTCTAGGGAGCAAAAAAGGCCATCCGCGAACGGCTGACCTTCTGCAATTATTTGTATTTCAATGATTAGCAATTCATTGCACCGCAAACGTGGATAACCTGTCCGCTGACATAAGAGGAGAGGTCACTGGCGAGGAAGAGGGCGACATTGGCGACATCTTCCGGTGTACCGCCGCGACGGAGCGGAATCGTCTTCATCCACTGCTCACGCACTTCTTCTGAAAGCGCCTTGGTCATATCGGAAATGATGAAGCCAGGGGCAATGCAGTTGGCACGGATGCCACGAGGGCCCATTTCCTTGGCAATAGACTTGGCAAGACCGATAAGACCGGCCTTGGAAGCGGAGTAGTTGCACTGGCCGGCATTGCCGGAAACGCCTACTACAGAAGACATGTTGATGATGCTTCCGCCTCTCTGGCGCGCCATGATAGGGGTCAATGCGTGAATGAAATTGAATGCAGATTTGAGGTTGACATTGATGACGGCATCCCACTGTGCCTCGCTCATCCTGAGCATAAGACCGTCCTTGGTGATACCTGCATTGTTCACGAGAATATCGATATGACCGAAGTCTGCCATAATCTGGTCCACAACCTCCTGAGTCTGAGCGAAATCAGCAGCATTGGAAGCATAAGCCTTCACCTTGTGTCCGAAAGCTTCGATTTCCTTTACGGTCTCTTCTGCAGCCTCATTGATAACGAGATCAGTGAAAGCCACGTCTGCACCTTCTGAAGCGAATTTAAGGGCAATCGCCTTGCCGATTCCTCTTGCAGCTCCTGTTACAAGAGCGACTTTTCCATCTAGTAGTCCCATATTGATTTTATATTTAAACAAATTTTTCTAACTTTGCATTTCCAATTCGCTTTGGTGGTGGAATTGGTAGACACGAGGGACTTAAAATCCCTTGGGCAGCAATGCCTGTACGGGTTCAAGTCCCGTCCGAAGCACAAGGAAAACATTGTACCGCTTACAGCGATGCAATGTTTTTCTCGTTCAAGAGGTTCTTGCCTTCTGCCGTAAGCGCATATTCAATGCGGTCGGCATAGTGCTTCTCCACTTTACCACGGACAATCTTCATCGTGCTGTTCACCATGTGGTTCTGCTCGGTGAACGGCTCGTCAGCTACGATGATTGCAGCAGGAAGCCATCTTTCCGGGAACATGCCGGCACGTGAACCGCCCTTTCTATATGAATTCACCTCTTCCTGAATCTTCTTCAGCATCAGCTCTTTAGCTTCACGGGAATTGATGTCGATATCAGGATTGCCGGCCTTCACGTACTCTTTCAGCGCTTCCTTGTTAGGAACGATGATGACCGTCGTGTACGGGTCCTGATTGTTATGGAGCACCACCTGGTCGATGAACTTCGAGCTGTCTGTAAGCGAGTCCTCGAATCCTTCCGGACTGTATTTCTCGCCGTCAGCAGAAATGAGCAATGACTTGAAACGGCCTACCACATAGAGGAAGGTCTTGTCTCTCATATAACCCATATCGCCGGTATGAAGCCATCCGTCAACGACTGTTTCAGCGGTAGCCGTAGGGTTCTTCCAATAACCTGCCATAACATTCTCGCCCTTGATGACGATTTCTCCTTTCTCGCCATAGCCGAGTGACTTGCCGTCGCTGTCGCAAATCTTGATTTCCATCGGTGTCACCACACGACCGGACGAACCGAAGATGCAGGCGTCGAACGAGTTGGCTGAAATGATCGGTGTCGCCTCAGAAAGGCCGTAGCCCTGGAACATCGGAATGCCGATAGCGCAATAATATCTCTGCAGTTCAATGTCAAGAAGCGCACCGCCTCCTACGAAGAACTGCATCCTTCCGCCAAGTCCCTGACGTACGTTCTTGAAGATAATCTTGTCGAACAGCGCCATGAGAGGTTTTTTCCAAAGCTGGAAGAATCCGCCCCTGTTGTAATATTCCTTGTTGTAGGAAATCGCCAGGTTCAATGCGAAGTTATAGAGTTTCTCCACCTTAGGTCCCTTGGCCTTGATGCCGGACTCGATGTTTTTCTTGAAGTTACGTGCAAGTGCAGGTACGGAAAGCATCACATGAGGACGTACTTCCTTGATAGCCATAGGAATATTCTTCAGCGATGCCATCGGTGTCTTTCCTACAGGAACCGTGGCGATACTTCCGCCATACGACATCATCGTGTAGAAACCTGCCACATGCGCGAAGCAATGGTCCAGAGGCAGGATAATGAGCATCACCGCATCCAGAGGAATGCCGACTACGGAATGAGCCTGTTCAACATTGGCAGTGTAGTTCCTGTGAGTAAGGAGGATACCCTTAGGGTCAGCGGTAGTTCCCGAGGTGTAGCTGATGTTCGCGTAATCGTCAGGCTGAACAGACTTGTACCTCTCTTCGAGAGCGCCCGGATGTTCCGCCATGAACTTGTCGCCATTTTTCAGGATCTCCGACATCGGAATCTCTTTCTCCTGATACTCAGGAAGATCGTCCAGGACAATGATTTTCTCCACGGCAGGAATATCTTTCAGGATACGTCTTACCTTAGGAAGTTGTGTTCCGGACACCATCACGAAACGTGAGTCAGAGTGATTGATACGGAATACCAGATCGCTGCCTTCTTCAAGCTTGATGGAAAGCGGAACGTTCACGCCACCGGAATAGAGGATTCCGAGTTCACCGATAACCCACATGTTGCGGCCTTCGGAGAGGAGTGACACCTTGTCGCCTTTATTGATTCCGAGAGCCATAAGGCCCGCAGCAACTCTATAGGCTTCAAGCCTGGTTTGTTCAAAAGTAGTTTCCGTCCAGCGGTCAGCTGGCTTTTCACGAAGGAAAACATGTGATGCGAATTCATGGGTATATTTCTCCACGAAATCGATGATAGTCGGTCTAGCTGTCATATTTGAATTATTTCGATTCTTCTGCGGGGAACAGTCCGAAGAGTTCCGAGTCAATCATGTTCGTGATGGCTTCGAAGTCTTCTTCCTTGTTCCCGAATTTATATCTGTCTGCGTCAATGACGAGAAGATGGCCGGTATAACCGCTGATCCATTTCTCATAACGCTCGTTAAGTCCTGTAAGATAATCAATTCTGATGGTTTTCTCATATTCGCGGCCCCGCTTCTGAATCTGCGATACGAGATTAGGAATGGATGATTTGAGATAGATGAGCAGGTCAGGCATCTTCACCAGTGACATCATCAGGTCGAAAAGGTCTGAATATGTCTCGAAATCGCGGGAACTCATCAGTCCCATGTCGTGGAGGTTCGGCGCGAAAATCCTGGCATCCTCATAGATTGTCCTGTCCTGGATGATCACTTCCTTGTTCTTGGTGATATCCACAACGTCCTTGAAACGCTTGTTCAGGAAATAGATCTGGAGGTTGAATGACCATCTGCTCATATCTTCATAGAAATCAGACAGATATGGATTAAAATCCACGGATTCGAATTTAGGTGTCCAACCATACCTCGCAGCCAGCATCTTGGTCAATGTGGTCTTGCCGCTGCCGATATTTCCTGCTATAGCAATATGCATAATTTTATGATATTAACGCGTTTACAAAATTATATCGTCCTACCAGGTCCTGATAGAGACGATACAAAATTACTAAATTTCCGTATAGTGTCAAAGCATGTGTTCCTTATTGAACAATCTATGTGGTTTTACGCACTCCTATTATTTCTTGTTCTTGATGAACTTGAAGACCGCGATGTCTGTATCTTGCTTCTTGCCGTCAACATAGAACCTTCGGGTAATTACCGGTGATCCGTCCCACTTCCATCTGAAGTTATTGAAAATAGTTATCGTGTTGGAGCTTCCATCTCCCCAATTTATAACAAGGTTTTCATTGGCAATGTTTTCCGTCCCGTCAAGTTCACCGAATGAAATCATCCACTTTCCGTAACGGTCCACCTGAAGCATCAGCCCCGAGAATTGCGGCATGTATGCTTTCGTGGAAATCCACGCCCCGGTTTCATTGAAACGGCTCATGTCCACGGCATAGGTCTGTCCCCTGAATTCCGCGGAAATCCGACTGATGTCGAATGATTCCTCGCGGGCGTCCGGATCAAGCATGTTCTGTCCGTCGGAATCTTCGAGATAAATATAGGAAACTATAGGCGCGATATCATAAACCATGTCCGAATTTTCCACCGAACAAGACATGACCAGCACCGCCGCCGTCAATATATTGAATATTCTCTTCATATTGCATTCTCCAAACATCATTATAGATGCAGTTTTTCATCAAAATGTTGCATGGCTGGGCCGGCGGCGGTTCAGTGATTTTTTTACACGCCCGGGCGGTGGTGGGGCCGACGGAGGCATGGTCGCCCATGACCTTGTGAATGGGTGTCAGGCGCCAGCCTGAC
>OHQO01001115.1_pt1 | contig 10278 bp, 9 predicted proteins | sample 1578051 | NCBI WGS metagenome assembly OHQO01 (sample SAMEA3879592, study PRJEB24766) | human gut metagenome | biome: human-associated habitat; feature: feces | place: USA | collected 1985/1987 | reverse complement strand
TAATTCTCCGGAGTCTCTTTTGGATTCTCCGTAATCAGCTTCATGTCTACGGTGTAATATCCTCTTTTTACCTTTTGGGTATCGAGGAAGATTACAGGCAGGTTCAGTTTCCGTGCGATACGCTCCGGACCGGTTAATATGGCTGTATCTTGATGAAGGAACTCGGTCCAATAATGCAGGTTGGCCTTGCTGGGTGTCTGGTCCGCCAAGAAGATGACGACTGATTTGGTTTTGTCTTGTTTTAACTTGATGATATCCCGTATCGTATCGTTTTTCTTGATGCCGAAAGAACCGAACTGTGTCCTGAGATCGGCGAATAGCTTATCAAAGGCCTTGTTGTTTAACGGACGGTATATCTGATAGATGCGTGAGTCCTCGAAACGGGTGGTCGAGCCGGAGAACCATTCCCAATTGCCATAATGCCCCATCGTGAGGATGAAGCAAGTATGGCCTTTCGCCATAAGTTGGTCAACCAATTCCGGGTTCCTCAGATAGGCTCGCTGTTGTATCTCATCCAGAGAGATATGGGCTAGTTTAATCGTTTCTACGATATAATCGGCGAAATGATGATAGAACCGACGTTCTAATTGGCGTAATTCTGCCTTGGATTTATCCGGGAAAGAGGCGGTTATATTACGGCGCACTACTTTTACCCGGTATCCGGCTATCTTATAGATAAGGACATATAGGATGTCTGATAACACGTATAAAGCTCGCATGGGAAGTAAGGCGTGTACTTTTACCCAGCTATAAAGAAAGGCATATTGTATTTTATCCCACATCTTAGTTGACGGTTGATGATTGATTGTTGACTATTAATGCGGTGCGATCCTCATTCCAGCCGCCTAGTACGACTTTGCGGGTCTCATTGACCAAAGCGGCATCATAAGGGATTTCTACCTTTATATAGTTCTCGGTGAAACCGTGCATCTTGCCGTCTTTCTTGGTATGCTCGAATAAGACATTCGCTTCCTGTCCGATATGGGCCTCATAAAAGGCATGAAGTTTCTGGTCTGAGATATCCAAGAGTTGTTGACTGCGTGCGTGTTTGGTCTTTGGGTCTACTACATAATCGATCTTCAGCGCTTGGGTACCCGGGCGTTCCGAATAACTGAACACGTGCAGTTGGCTTATATCCAAGCTATCGATGAATTGGCGGGCCTCCTCGAAGTACTCGTCTGTCTCGCCACGGGTTCCAACAATTACGTCTACACCAATAAAAGCATGCGGCATTATTTCCTTGATCTTTTCGATCTTATGACGGAAAAGAGCGGTGTTGTAACGGCGGCGCATTAATTGCAAGACAGCATCGCTGCCGCTTTGTAAAGGGATATGGAAATGAGGAGCGAAACGTTTGCTATGGGCCACGAAATCTATGGCCTCGTCGGTAATCAGATTCGGCTCGATGGAAGAGATACGATATCGTACGATTCCATCTACCTCATCCAAAGCCCGGATTAAGTCGATAAAGGTCTCGTCGGTACTTTTGCCGAAGTCCCCGATATTTACGCCTGTCAATACGATCTCCTTACCTCCTTTACGAGCGACTTCCTGCGCCTGTTCCACCATGCTGGCGATCGTCCCGTTCCGGCTTCTTCCACGGGCGAAAGGAATGGTACAATAGGAGCAATAATAATCGCATCCATCTTGTACTTTCAAGAAATGACGTGTACGGTCATCGGCCGAGCAAGAAGGGGAGAAGGAACGTATATCCTTGCTTTGTGAGGCGATAACAGTTCCTCCGTGTTCTTTCTTCTCCAGGTTCTCCAGATATTGAAGGATCTCTAATTTCTGTTCGGCGCCAAGAACCAAGTCCACGCCTTCTATATGGGAGACTTCCTCCGGCTTCAACTGTGCGTAGCAACCGGTCACCACGATAAAGGCACCGGGGTGTTGCTTGCTGATCCGGCGGATCGCTTGCCGGCATTTCTTGTCGGCTAGTTCCGTTACGGAGCAAGTATTCACCACGCATATATCCGCTTTTTCACCGGGGCGCACCTTGCGTACTCCTTGTTCGGCTAATAGCTTTCCAATGGTAGAGGTCTCCGCAAAATTTAGTTTGCAACCCAGCGTATAATAAGCGGCCTTTTTATTGTTAAATACGGTCTGATCTATCATTTTCGATTTAGTTAGACTGCAAAGGTACTAATTAAGCCCGGATTAGTAAAGAGTTCGGATTGAGATGGACTTAAAAACTCTTTACTATTGCATAAATAGTTTTCCGAAAGCCTATCTATTCTTCTTTACTATTGGATATATTCTACAAACCACGTCGTAGTCTGTGCAATTCACGTCGTGGTCTGTATAAACCATGACGTGGTCTGTAAAAACCATGCCGTGAACTAAGGAATAGATACAGTCAAGCAACATTATTTATGAAGACTTGTTATCGAATAGTCCTTGCTGCGGCCTTGTTTTGTTTATTGTGCCGATAGAGGAAATACGGCGACTAGGGCTCCACTAAGATTAATACCGGATTGTTATCATTCTCGGGTTGCTCCCAGTCGATTAAATAGCTATTATCATCTGCGAGAAACCTTGGAACAAAACGAGCGTTTTCGGACAGGGAATAATAGCCTTTAGGATAAGTGATCTCCAGAGCCTGGGATACACCGGTCTTCTTGTCAAAACAGAAAAAAAGGTTTACTATATAGTTGCTATATAGGTAGATTCGTTCTTCGCATTCTCCAAGGGCGATCATGGGCTTTTTACCTTCCATCGGATTTTTTCGAATATCACCGGGTGCTACACCATATCGTTCTGTTTCCGTGGGCTGTAGCTTTCCGATCTGTACGGCGGCGTAAGGCTTGATTTCTCTCTTCGGAGTGATCCTGTAGATCGTGTCGTTGTACAATTCCATAAAGCCATTCAGCCTGTTTCCTTGTGTTGGGAAAAACTCATGCCAAAACATCATTTGGAAGACCGCCTTAGGATATAAGCGCAGGTTCGGGATGCTGTCTGTCACCGTCTCTCCTTGGATGTGATAGAATCGTGAGGGAGTGTTACCAAACAGGTTGGGGATGAAGGCGAATATCTCGTCTTTATCGGGAAGAGGATATATACCTCGTATATTTTCGGGATATCGTAGATTTCGCATGAACTTACCTTCCCTGTCATATACTTTGATACGGTTCGGGGTTTCTTGCACATAGATATCGTTACCATGCAGGCAGAGGTCGAAAAGGTCGGCATATTCCTCCGGCCCGTTTCCCTTCTTTCCGATGTCGTGCAAATATCGTCCTTGGATATCGAATACGGAAATCCTGCCCGAGTGTACGATTAAGAATTTATTGTCATGTAGATAGACCTTCTGGATATATTTAATGAAGACGGAATCTGTGGTCTCTAAAGGGACATAGCGCACCTTTTTGCTCCATTTGTCTATGTTTATCGGCTCAACGGTCGATTCCACAAGATCCGTTAGGTCAATATTAAAAATCGCCCTCTCATTTTCTTGAGATCTATCGCAAGCCGTTAGTAGGATCGCTAAAAGTATAAAATATTTAACCATTGTCGAAGTATTTTGCTAGGGGTACAAAGATGATTCGAATTTATGCTTTATTATTTCCAATCCACTAAGGATGATTTAAAATAGTTCCAATCGGCCTTTTCCCATAAGGGGGCTTGCGCGCCAAGTCTTACTTTATATTCGTCCCAATGTGTGTTCTCTACTTTGGACCAACCTTTTTCGGCGACACCAGCCAAACGGGGCATTAACAGGAATTGCAGATCTCTGAAATTGGTGATCGTCTCGCACCAGATAGCGGCTTCTATACCCGCTACATCTTTTTGAGGATTCTCTACAGTTGGGTTGAAGGTCATCGGGTCCCAGTCGTACATTTCTTGGATCGTTTGTTTCTCATAGGCGGCCATACCTAAACGTTCTTGCTCCGCGTTTTGGGTGGAGTCCGCACTTGGTTCCAGATATTTATGGTCCAGATAAACGTAACCGCTCGGCGAGAGAATCACTTTCGCTTTTTTGGATATACCAAGTCCCGGATCTTTTGGTGCCTCTTTCATGAATTCGGCGAATAAGGCCATGATCTCTTTATATTCGGCAGGTATATTATCTTTTTTCTTAGAAGAGTCCTCGCTTTTTTGCTTCAGATAAATCCAGTGCTGGATGACATCGCCTTCCGAGATATCCGCACGGGCGGTTTCTTGCCAGCCGACCATTTTCTTTCCATTCTTCAGTACGATTTCCCGTGTCTTATTTATAAAACGGACGAACTTATCATGGGGTAAGCCGATCGCCTCGTCGCCTCCGATATGAATGTAGTTTCCGGGTGCTAAAGCGGCTAGCTCCGCGATAACATCCTCCGTAAATTGCATCGCTTTCGGATCGTCTACATCGAGGGCATTGAAGGCCTGCCCCGGGATGTTAACCTTGGTCTTGAATTTGACAGCGTTCTTAAAGTCCGGATAAGCGGCGAATACGGCAGCTGTATGCCCCGGGATATCCACTTCCGGGATGATCGTGATGAAGCGTTCGTTCGCGTAATTCACGAGACCCTTGAATTCCTCTTGCGTATAATAGCCACCTTTTCTCCCGTTGTTGGGAAGTTGACCTCCTATTTCCGCTAGCTCGGGATATTTCTTGATCTCGATACGCCAACCTTGGTTATCGGAAAGATGCATATGCAGTACGTTCATCTTATATAAGGCGACCATATCGATCACTTGTTTCACTTCCTCGGGATCGAAGAAGCAACGAGATACATCGAAAGAGAGTCCGCGCCAAGCGAAACGAGGTGCGTCCTTCACTTCCAGTAGCGGTAGATAAATCTTCTCGCCTCCGGGCTGTAGGTTACCACCCACGATTTGTTTCAAGGTAGTGATACCTCGATAGATACCTTCTAGGGTAGTGGCCTTGATGTAGATGTTTCTCTTTTGGATGGAGAGGGAGTAAGACTCATCTACGGGGACACTATCTTTCGGACTCAATCCATAAGCTTTTGGCAGGTCGGCGAACTCTTTCGGATCTGTCAACTCGAGGAAGATGATGCAATTCGATTCTTTGTCTGAGGCAGAAGCCAGCTTGATGCCGGACAACTTTTCTATCTCGTTGGATAGCAACTCGCCCATACCCTTTAAGGATTCGTCCGCATAACCGATCTCGATGCCGGGATGGATCGTGAATGTACCTTCGCCTACTGTCATTTGGGCCGGAGCGGGGATAATGCTTACGCTTCTTTCTCCAACATCTGGGGATGAACAGGCGATAAATGTAATAAAACTACAGAGGGTCAATGCCCATGCGAGAGTGATTCTTTTCATTCTTATTTTAAATTTATAGGTTATATCATGGCAAAAGTAAGGATTTGTTTTTACTTTTACGCGAATTTCACAAAAGTGTGCTATGATCAAAGAGAATTTCATTAAGATTTACGAGGAGAGTTTCAAGGAAAACTGGGCCTTGCCGGCATTAACGGATTACGGGAAAAGTAAAACCTTTACTTTCGGTGATGTAGCAACGGAGATCGCACGTATTCATCTTTTATTCCATGAGTGCCAAGTCCGTCGTGGAGACAAGATCGCGTTGATCGGTAAAGACAGCTCCCGTTGGTGCATCGCTTATATGGCTACCATCACTTACGGAGCTATCGTTGTTCCCATTCTTCAAGATTTTAATCCGAATGATGTACATCATATCGTCAACCACTCCGAGTCTGTTTTCCTCTTTACGAGCGATTCCATCTGGGAACATCTGGAAGAAGAACGCCTGGCCGGATTGCGTGCCGTATTCTCCCTTTCCGATTTCCGTTGCCTGCATCAGCGCGACGGTGAAACAATCAATCGTTTCCTCAAACACCTGGATGAAGAAATGCACATAACTTATCCGAAAGGTTTCCACCGGGAAGACGTGCAGTATACCACTCTTTCCAATGATAAGGTAATGCTGCTGAACTATACCTCGGGCACCACCGGTTTCAGTAAGGGCGTGATGCTGACAGGAAACAATCTCGCAGGAAATGTCACTTTCGGTATCCGCACCGAGTTGTTGAAAAAGGGAGATAAAGTACTCTCCTTCTTACCCTTGGCTCACGCCTACGGTTGCGCTTTCGACTTTCTTACAGCTACTGCCGTGGGTACTCACGTCACACTTTTGGGCAAAGTCCCCTCTCCAAAGATTCTGATGAAGGCCTTCGAAGAGGTAAAACCCAGCTTGATTATTACCGTGCCACTCGTTATCGAGAAAATCTATAAGAATGTCATTCAACCTATCATAAATAAAAAGACTATGAAATGGGCACTCAGCATTCCTTTGCTCGACGGACAAATCTATGGGCAAATCCGGAAGAAACTGATAGATGCTTTGGGCGGCCGTTTCAAAGAAGTCATTATCGGCGGTGCTGCCATGAACCCGGAAGTGGAAGAATTCTTCCATCGCATCAAGTTCCCGTTCACCATCGGTTATGGCATGACGGAGTGTGCGCCGTTAATCAGTTACGCTCCCTGGAACGAATTCATCCCGACTTCTTCCGGGCGAGTGCTCGACATCATGGAAGCCCGTATCTACAAAGAAAATCCGGAGGCAGAAATCGGCGAAATCCAGGTACGCGGCGAAAATGTAATGACAGGTTATTATAAGAATCCGGAAGCCACTAAAGAAGTCTTCACCGAAGACGGCTGGCTACGTACTGGTGACTTGGGTAAACTGGATGAAAAAGGAAACCTTTATATTCGTGGCCGCAGTAAGACCATGATCCTGAGTTCCAGCGGACAAAACATCTTCCCCGAAGAAATCGAAGCACGTCTCAACAACCTGCCTTTCGTACTGGAAAGTCTCGTTATCGAACGCAATAAAAAACTGGTAGCTTTAGTCTATGCAGATTACGAAGCTTTGGATTCCCTTGGACTGAACCAAGAGGAAAACCTCAAAACCATCATGAACGAGAACTTAAAGAACCTGAATAGCAGTGTGGCCAGTTACGAGAAAGTCAGCCAGATTCAGCTCTATCCTACCGAGTTTGAGAAAACTCCTAAAAGGAGCATCAAACGCTACTTATATAACAGTATTGCAGAAGATTAGTATGTTATTAAACATACAAAAAGTAATCAAAAGGGGCTAACCTCCAAAAAAAACATAAAAAAAGTTGGGATTTGGAGAACAACATATTGAAAAAGTACATACCTTTGCAGCGTTTTAATAAAGCAATTGATTGTATTACGTTTTTAAAAAGCAAAGAAAATGAAAAAATTAGTTTTGATGGCCGTAGCTATCGTAGCAGTATCTTTCGCATCTTGTGGTAACAAACAAGCTGACGCTGAAAAAGCAGCAGCAGATTCTATCCGTATTGCTGATTCAATCGCAGCAGTAGAAGAAGCAGCCGCAGCAGCAGCCGAGGCAGCCGCAGCAGCTGATACTGTAGCAGTAGATAGCGCAGCAGTTGTAGCTGAATAATTCAGAACAACACACTGAGAGAATTGAAAGTCTGACGTGCGAAAGCACGAACAGACTTTTTTTTATGCCCATTTGTACCATCCCAAAGATACTTCAGTGATTCATCACTTTTCCTATTTGATTAGTTCTGAAAATCCTTATCTTTGCTAATCTACATATTATGCTAATATTATGAATACAAAACTGATAGAAAAAATTAAGCGATCAGCTATCAAGGGAAGATTAGGTGATTTCATCTGCAATTTCATTGCAGTCGTACTGGGTATTGCAATCACATTCGTGGGAAGTGATATGATTCAGGAGCACAACAAGAAAAAAGAGGTGGCACAGGCTCTGCAACTGGTCAAAAGTGAATTACTTATCAACCGGGAAACAATAGAAGAGATGATGAAAATCGAAAAAATCAACAAAGAAGGTGCATGCTACCTGCTTCAATATAAAGACAAAATGAATGAAGCATCCTCCGACTCTCTGAATTACTACGGCTATTTCCCATTCCAATCACAAGATTTTCTTCCGGTCACCGATGCTATGGAAATGCTCAGAGCTTCTTCTGTCATGCAAAATATTAAAAATAAAGAGCTTGCTGTCGAAATCATCCAAGCCTATGCCGTAATAAAAAATGCACATCTTTTTTATGAAGGATTCTCCAAAGCAAAAGAGACAGCGGTAGAGAAATGCGTCAGTCAGCAAGAATTTAGAAAAATTTCTAATGAGAATAAGTCACTAAGAGAAATCTTGGAATTCACCATCCTCCTCCCGGAAGGGTTTGCTGCCATGCGGCAAATCTCTTTTGTACATGATGACCCACATCTCACATACAGCCACTACATGAAACTAATTGATGAAACAATTACTTTTATTGATAAAGAATACAATTAGAACTAACCAGTCAGTAAATAAAAAAGCCCGACCTCCTTTCGGAAACCGGGCTTCTTTTATATATGAAGTTTAATTATGCTTCTTCAGCAACAACTTCGAAAGGAATCTCTACAGAAACTTCCTTGTGCAGCTTAACGATAGCTTTGTACTGGCCAACTTCTTTCACAGCGTCTTTTACAACGATGATCTTACGGTCAATTTCATGACCTAACTTAGCCAATTCTTCTGCAATCTGGATGTTACCAACAGAACCGAAGATAGTACCGGTTGAGCTAACTTTAGTAGCGATCTTCAAAGATACGCCTTCCAATTTAGCTGCCAATGCTTCAGCATCCTTCTTGATTTTTTCCAATTTGTGAGCACGTTGCTTCAAATCTTCAGCCAACATTTTCTTTGCAGCAGGAGAAGCAATCACAGCTTTACCTGTCGGGATGAGGTAGTTACGACCATAACCGGACTTAACAGTTACGATGTCGTTCTTATAACCCAAGTTTACAATGTCTTCTTTCAATATAATTTCCATACTTTCCTCCTCCTATTATTTCATCATGTCAGTTACATAAGGCAACAAAGCCAAGTGACGGGCTCTCTTTACAGCTTGAGCTACACGACGTTGGAACTTCAAAGAAGTACCGGTGATGCGACGCGGAAGGATTTTACCTTGCTCATTCAAGAATTTCTTCAAGAATTCAGGATCCTTATAATCGATATACTTGATACCGTTCTTTTTGAAACGGCAATATTTTTTCTTCTTAACGTCTACTGAAGGCGGAGTTAAATATCTGATTTCTGATTGAGTTGCTGCCATGATTAATTCTCCTTTACTGTTTCTTTAGATGATTTCAGATTTCTTCTCTTAGCTGCATATTCTGCGGCATACTTGTCTTGACGGAAAGTCAAGAAGCGGATCACACGCTCGTCACGACGGAAGTTCAATTCCAATGTAGCGATAACACTAGGATCTGCCTTGAATTCAACCAACTGGTAGAAGCCTGTTGTCTTCTTGTCGATAGGATAAGCTAACTTGCGCAAGCCCCAGTTCTCTTCATTCACGATCTCAGCTCCTTGAGCTTTCAGAAGGTTCGTGAATTTCTCTACCGCTTCCTTCATCTGAGCGTCAGACAAAACGGGAGTCAAAATGAAAACGGTTTCGTAATTGTTCATAAAACGCTGTTTAATATTGATTAATAAAAAATTTTGCGGTGCAAAGGTAGTGATTATTTCGTAACTGACAAACAAATACATATTATTAAAAAGAAAAAACTTTCGCTTAACCTATTTTAATACAAAAAAAATCCACACCCACTCATTCGGGATTCTTTTTGCCCGTCTAAAGGTAAAAACATTTTCTTGACATAAAAAGAAAAGAACCGTATCAACAAAACAAGAATTCATTTCTTGATTCCATTAATACGGTTCTCCAATCCTAATTTTTACCAACACACAATATTTACACAAGTTCTTTTTTCCATGCAATCTCGACTCCTTCTTTTTGAATCCATTGCTGGAAATCCGTTAGCATATTCTTATCGCTGCGAATAATACGAGCGGATATTTGCTTTTTACTGGCATAGGTAATTAATAAACCTACAGCTTCTCCTATTCCCCACTCTACTGGATGGGTACGATAACACCCATTTGTTATGTGAGTCGTCCCTATATTTTTACATGCAGGGAACAAATTATTTACCCGCTGTGGTAATAAAGCACCTAACGGTATTTGAAAACGAAGAGAGTTGAAATCTATATAATTGTCTCCTCCACAAGAAGGATGCAAATCTATATGATAATAACCAATACCAACACTATCATAAAATGCAGCAGCAGTTGTTTCTCCTGATATCAACTTCCTATTCTCTTCGCCCACATGCTCCTCTAAAATTCTAAATTCCGCTTTAATGCGGCGTGACTCCCTTATATAAGGATATTTAGCCATTCCATCTTTCGTACCAAGCAAATTTTTACGGAGCCTTAATCCCTTCCAACCAACA
>OHQO01001113.1_pt1 | contig 10304 bp, 10 predicted proteins | sample 1578051 | NCBI WGS metagenome assembly OHQO01 (sample SAMEA3879592, study PRJEB24766) | human gut metagenome | biome: human-associated habitat; feature: feces | place: USA | collected 1985/1987 | reverse complement strand
TTTGAGAGACGAGATGGTGGCCAGCTCGTTGTGCCAGAGGGCGAACACGGCAACGGCCAGTGCGATGATCAGCGCCGCCAGCACGCAGGCGAGGCGCTTGAGGACTTTGGAGAGAGAATGATGCTTCATGGGACCTCCTGAAAAAGTCAAAAGAATATAGATAAAATACCTGAATATTCTATCACGACTTCTGTCGTGTTACAAGACTTTTGGAGATTTGGCCGGAAAATAAAAACAGGCGCTGAACGACAGCGCCTGTTCTGAGAGAGACTTAACCAAACAGTTTTTTCGTATTGTGCATATACACCGACAGCACCAGCCCCACGCAGATATACAGCATCAGCACCGAGCTGCCGCCCGCAGAATAGAAGGGCAGGGTAACGCCGATGACCGGCAGCACCCGCAGGTTCATGCCTACATTCACGGCGATCTGAGCCATCAGAGCACCGCCGATGCCGGCGCAGATATAGCTGCCCAGCAGGTCCTCGCTGCGCGCACCGGTGGCAAAGGTCTTGATCACCAGTGCCAGCAGTGCCCCCAGCACGATGCACAGGCCCACAAAGCCAATGACATTGCCCATCCAGCTGAGAATAAAGTCGTTGTGGGCATTGGGCACGCTGTAGTACCGGCCGCTGAACAGGCCGTTGCCGAAGATGCCGCCGGAGCCGATGGCAATCTCGCCGCGCTGCTGCTGGTAGATGATGTTTTTCCAGGTGGCTTCGTTGGGTGCCCAGCCGGTGGAATTCTCCGGGTCGATAACGGCCAGAATGCGGTACCACTGGTAGCCCTTGCCGATCTTATCGCTGAAAAAGGCAAACGCCGCCGCCACGGCCACAGCTGCTGCCGAAATGGCACCGATGATATACTTCCAGCTCAGGCCCGCTGCAAACATCATGCAGCAGCCGATGATGGCGTAGATGATGGCGGTGCCGTCGTCGCCCTGAATGTGGATGATAAGGATGGGCACGGCCAGATGCAGCAGAAGCTTTACCAGCTCCTTTGGCTCGTTGATGCGGCTGCGCACATTGTTCAGGTGCATGGCAAAGGTAAGGATAAAGCTGATCTTTGCCAGCTCCGTGGGCTGGAAGGTAAAGCCGCCCAGCTTGTACCAGGAGTAGTTGTCGGTGTCACCGGCGTTGAAGCCGATGGTCAGCGGGCCGATGGCCACATTGCGGATGAACAGCGTGGGCAGCACCAGACCCCATGTCAGGGCTACATGCACCGGCCACACCTTGACAAGGCTGCGGTAGTCGATGCAGGAGAGCAGCAGCGCGATCACGATGCCAAGCACCGCCGCACCGGCCTGCACCAGCGCGCGGCGGTAATCGCCGATGCCGGTAATGGCACCAGTGATCTCGTCCGTGGCAAAGCCGTTGCCCTGCTTTGCGGCCCAGGAGGCAAGAGCCACCACCGCCATGGTGCTGCTGAAGATGCACAGCAGCAGATAGATCTTATCCGTTCGTTTAAAATATTGTCGAATGCTTTCCAAGAAAGCACCACCTTTCGTTCCCAGATGCACACCGGGTTTTGCCGCTGCAGCGGGCAATACCAACCCAGTTTATCCTATTATACACAGCTTGCACACCGTTTGCAATCCACCGGGTGTGACAGCTTTGCAAAATCCGCACGAATGCTTGACAAAGCAGACCGCACCATCTACAATGAAGGTGCAGCAGAAAGCTCCTTTGCAGAGCGTCTGCCGCGCAAAGAAAATGGCAGGAAGATGCCTGCTGGAAAAGGGCGGCGTGCCGCATTGGGCGGCAGATATGCCCGGAGGAAATGGGAATGGAACACGATATGCTCCGCCGTTTTGGGTGTGCACTGTGCGTTCTGGCTTTCGCGCTCACAGCGCTGCCCACAGCGGCTTTTGCACAGCAGCCGGAAGAACAGGCGGCTGTGCAGCAGAGCCTTTCGGCCACAGATGTGCGCGAGATGCAGCAGGCAGATGCTGCTGTGACCGCACTGACCGGAGGCAGCGACTATGCACAGATGACCGAGGACGAGCGCACAGATGCTGCTTTGCAGCAGCTGGATGCGCTGACCGCACAGGGCCTTGTGAAGCAGGGGTCTGTCTACACCGATGCCGAAAACGGCATGATCAGCTTTACCTACAGCTGCGGCGCGCTGGGCGGCATCTTGCTTACCGACCCGGAGGAGGAGAACACCGCAGCCCTGCCGGAGCTGGACGAGAGCCAGCTGCAGGAGCTGGCAGAGAACAAGCGGGTGGGCACGGCGGCGATCTATTATGCGTTTGACAACACGATCAACAGCACCCGCTACCCGTATTATGCCTACATGCAGACCTATTGGGATTCGGTGGGCCTGCAGACGGATCTGGATACCACCGTTACCGTATCCGACCTGCGCAGGATGGGCCGTTACGACCTGTGCATCCTGAGCACCCACGGCGCGTACTACACCTATGAATACGGCTGGCTGTTCAAAAAGACCACCACGGAACCGCTGATCCTGCTGACCGAGAGATCGGATTTCTGGAGCGACCTGCGCTATGGCTTTGACCTGCTGGCCCACCGCGTGGTCAAGGTGAACGGTATGTATGCCGTCAACGGCGATTTCTTCCGCAGTGCCTACCGCGGCAATGGCATCGTGCTCAGCGAGACCTGCGAGTTCTACGGCAAGAACGGCCATGTGGACACCTCTATGGCAGACGGCCTGCTGGCAGGCGGTGCCAAGGCGGTGATGGGCTATGTGAACAATGTCTACTCGGTGTATTCCCGCAGTATGCTGTGGGCCGCTGTAAACCGGATGATCGAGGGCGAAACGCTGGAACAGGCCGTGGACTATGCCAAGAGCATCTACGGCACCGATGATATCATCTGGTACAACGAGCAGGGCGGCAGACGGTCCCATGCGGCGGCATCCTATGCGATGCTCAGCGGAGACCGAAGCGCTGCACTGCCCAACCCCTACACGGCAGCGGATGTGGATGCGGCGGCGTAAGCAACACACGGCATTGCACTTTTGCACAAAGTATATTATACTAAAGGACGGCAGAGCATTCTGCCGTCCCTTTTGCTTTATAAAATGAGGTAAGCTTCATGTCAGAATATATCACCCACTCCCGCGCCGAGACGGTGGCGCTGGGTGCCCGTATGGCCGCAGTGCTGGCACCGGGTTCGCTGGTTGCGTTCACCGGCGGGCTGGGCGCGGGCAAGACCGCCTTTACCGAGGGCCTTGCCGAGGGCCTTGGCTGCACCGACCCGGTGTCCAGCCCAACCTTTGCCATTGTGAACTACTACCGCGGCCCAAAGCCGCTGGCGCACTTTGACCTGTACCGTATTTCCACTGAGAACGACCTGTGTGCTGCAGGCTTTTACGATTATTTGGATCAGGGGGCCATTGTGGCAGCAGAGTGGAGCGAGAACTTTGCAGACCTGCTGGCACTGGAAAACCCCATCCGGGTGGATATCCAGCGCGTGGACGAAAATACCCGCAGGATCACCATTGAGGGGGTAACGCTATGAACATCTTAGCTGTGGATACAGCGGGCAAAACGGCTGGTGTGGCTCTTTTGCAGGATGACCGCCTGCTGTACGAGGTGTATCTGGACGCAGGCATGACCCACAGCGAAACGCTGATGCCCATGATCGACACCTGCCTGAAGATGTGCGGCATGACCTGTGCAGATATTGACTTGTACGGTGTCAACGCAGGCCCCGGCAGTTTTACCGGGCTGCGCATCGGTCTGGCGGCGGTCAAGGGTCTGGCCTTCCCGCGGGAAACGCTGTGCGCACCGGTCTCCACGCTGGAAGCACTGGCCGCAGCCCACACGGGCGAGGGCACCGTGCTGTGTGCACTGGATGCCCGCCGTGCGCAGGTATACAGTGCCGCGTTCGACCTTGCCACCCACAGCCGCCTGCTGGAAGACGATGCCCGGGCGGTGGCAGATCTGGCCGATTTTGTAGAAAATTGCAAAAAGCCCCTGTTTTTTGTTGGTGATGGCGCATCTCTGTGCTATAATAAATACGGCAGTGTGCCGGGCGTGCTGCAGGCACCTGCGGCCCTGCGCGGCGGGCGTGCTGCTGCAGTGACCCTTGTGGCAAAGCAGATGGCCGAAGCCGGAAAGGCTGTGCTGCCGGAGGCTCTGCTGCCGGACTACCACCGCCTGAGTCAGGCCGAGCGGGAGCGCGCAGAGCGCCTTGCAGCAGAAGCTGCAGCCAATGCCGCCCAAAACAAGGAGCAGGCATAAAACCCTGCGTGACTGAGAGAAAGGAACATTTCCATGGCAAAACCCATTGCACTGGCCGCTGACCACGGCGGATTTGAACTGAAAGAAGCTGTCAAGGCGCATCTGAAGGAGCTGGGGCTGGAATACATCGATTTTGGCACCCATAGCACCGACAGCGTGGATTACCCCGATATGGCCGTGCCCGCCTGCGATGCAGTTGTGAGCGGCGAGTGCAGCAAGGCACTGCTGTTCTGCGGCACCGGCGTGGGCATCAGCATGGCAGCAAACAAGATCAAGGGCATTCGTGCCTGCTGCTGCTCTGACAGCTTCAGCTGCGAGTATACCCGCCGCCACAACGATGCCAATGCTCTGTGCATGGGTGGCCGCGTGGTCGGCCCCGGCCTTGCCTGCCAGCTGGTGGATCTCTTCCTGAACACCGAGTTTGAAGGCGGCCGCCATCAGCGCCGCATCGACAAGCTGACCGCACTGGAGAACCGCTGATCATGGCGAAGCGTATGCGGAGCTGTTTTAAATCGTAATCTTGGATCCGATAGAGTTATCTATTTAAAATAAGGAGCGTGTTTTTATGACCCCGATGATCGTTGAGCATCCGCTGCTGCAGCACAAGCTGAGCATTCTGCGCAACAAGCAGACCGGCACCAAGGAGTTCCGTGACCTCGTTGGCGAGATCGCAACCCTGCTGTGCTACGAAGCGACCCGTGACCTGCCTCTGGAAGAGGTGGAGATCGAAACACCCATCACCATGGCAAAGACCAAGGTGCTGGCTGGCCGCAAGCTGGCTCTGGTGCCCATCCTGCGCGCAGGCATGGGTATGCTGGACGGTATGCTGACCCTGCTGCCCGCCGCAAAGGTGGGCTTCATCGGCCTGTACCGCGATGAGGAGACCCTGCAGCCTGTGGAGTACTTCTGCAAGCTGCCGCAGGATATCGCAGAGCGCGATGTTCTGGTTCTGGACCCGATGCTGGCCACCGGCGGCAGCGCCATTGATGCCATCACCCAGATCAAGAAGCATGGCGCAAAGCGCATCAAGTTCATCGGCCTGATCGCCGCTCCCGAAGGCATCAAGGCCCTGCACGAGGCACACCCTGATGTGGATATCTACCTCGGCGCACAGGACGACCACCTGAACGAGAACGGCTATATCGTTCCCGGTCTGGGCGACGCAGGCGACCGCATCTACGGCACCAAGTAAGAAACTGTATCACGGAAGGGCAGCTGGGAACAGCTGCTCTTTTTTGTGCAGACGAAAAGGGGAACGACGGCTGTCGTTCCCCTTTGTGCGTTATGGAAAAACTTAGATCTCGGCCAGAATGGCATCGCCCATGGCGGTGCAGCCAAGGCAGGTGCAGCCCTCGCTCATGTTGTCGGCGGTGCGCAGGCCCTTGTCCAGCACCTTGTTCACGGCGGTCTCAATGGCATCGGCCTCCTCGGCCATGCCGAAGGAGTAGCGCAGCATCATGGCGGCAGACAGGATGCAGGCGGTGGGGTTGACGATGTCCTTGCCAGCAATGTCGGGGGCGGAGCCGTGGATGGGCTCGTACAGGCCGCGGGTGCCGTCGCCCAGAGAGGAGGACGGGATCATGCCGATGGAGCCGGTGATCATGGAAGCCTCGTCCGACAGGATGTCGCCGAACATATTCTCGGTAACGATCACGTCGAACTGGGCGGGGTTCTTGACGATCTGCATGGCGCAGTTGTCCACGAACATCTCGCTGTATTCCACATCCGGGTATTCGGCCTGCAGGCGGTGCATCACGCTTCTCCACAGGCGGCTGGTGTCCAAAACGTTTGCCTTGTCCACACAGCACAGCTTCTTGCGGCGCTTGCGTGCGGTCTCAAAGCCGATGCGGCCGATGCGCTCGATCTCGTGCTCCGCGTAGGGCATGGAGTCGATGGCCTGCTTCTCGCCGCTGGCGAGGGTGTGGGTCTCGTGATTGCCAAAGTATACGCCGCCAATCAGCTCACGCACGATGATGAAATCGATGCCCTGTGCCACGATCTCGGGCTTCAGGGGACTGGCAGGAGCCAGCTGCGGCCAGATCTTGGCCGGGCGGTTGTTGGAGTACAGGCCCATGCCTGCACGCAGACGCAGCAGGCCCTTCTCCGGGCGCTGCTCACCGGGCAGGCCCTCCCACTTGGGGCCGCCCACGGCACCCAGCAGGACGCTGTCCGCAGCAAGGCACTTGTCCAGCTCGTGCTGGGGCAGCGGGTCGCCGTACTTGTCAATGGCTTCGCCGCCCATGGCAGCGTCGGTGTAGTGGAAGGTGTGGCCGTACTTTTCGGCCACCTTGTCAAGCACGCGGATGGTCTGCTTGACGATCTCCGGGCTGGAGCAGTCGCCCCAGATGACAGCAATGTTTTTTTCCATGGGAAACTCCTTCTATCGGTTTGAACCCTCTCAGTCAATGCCTGCGGCATTGCCAGCTCCCCCGAAGGGGGAGCTTTTCAGGCGGGTAAGATATTGTTCGTTGTTTATCCTAGAAGAAAATACATTCGGGAAGATGGCAAAAAGCTCGCCCTTTGGGAGAGCTGGCGCGAAGCGCCTGAGAGGGTTACTGCTGCTTCGCCTTGATGGACTTCATCAGTCCACCGGCAGAGATGATCTCCTGGATGAACGGCGGGAAGGGCTCGGCATGGAACACCTTGCCGTTAGTCTCATCGGTAATGACACCGGTGTCAAAGTCCACGCTCACGGTGTCGCCCGCATTGATGGCATCCACAGCCTCCGGGCACTCCATGATGGGCAGACCGATGTTGATGCTGTTGCGGTAGAAGATGCGGGCAAAGCTCTTGGCAATGACCACCGAGATACCGGCGGTCTTGATGCACAGCGGTGCGTGCTCACGGGAGGAGCCGCAGCCGAAGTTCCAGCCGCCCACCATGATGTCACCGTCCTTCACCTTCTTGACGAAGTCCTTGTCGATGTCCTCCATGCAATGGCTGGCCAGCTCTTTGGCATCCTGCGTGTTCAGGTGGCGGGCCGGGATGATGACATCGGTATCCACATTATCCGGGTATTTGAAAACAGAACCTTTTGCGTTCATTGTTGTGCTCCTTTCCGATCAGACCGTGCGGGGGTCGGTGATATAGCCGGTCAGGGCGCTGGCAGCGGCAGTGGCCGGGCTTGCCAGATAGACTTCGCTCTTGACATGGCCCATGCGGCCCACAAAGTTGCGGTTGGTGGTGGCAACACAGCGCTCGCCCTCGGCCAGAATGCCCATGTAGCCGCCAAGGCAGGGGCCGCAGGTGGGGGTGGACACGATGCAGCCTGCATCAATAAAGGCAGTGGTCCAGCCGCGCAGGATGCATTCCTTGTAAACGGCCATGGTGGCGGGGATGATGATGCCGCGCACGCCCTTGGCAATGTGCTTGCCCTTGAGCACATTGTAGGCGGCTTCCATGTCCTCCAGACGGCCGTTGGTGCAGCTGCCGATCACAACCTGATCGATCTTGATGTCCTTGCCCTCGCTGGCAAGGTGGGTGTTCTCGGGCAGGTGGGGGTAGCTGACGGTGGGTTCCAGCTTGTCCAGATCGATCTCAATGGTCTTTTCGTACTCGGCATCCGGGTCGGCCTCAAAGAACACCGGCTCACGCTGGCTGCGGCCCTTGAGGTAAGCCTTGGTCACATCGTCTACGGGGAAGATGCCGTTCTTGGCACCGGCTTCGATGGCCATGTTGCAGATGCACAGGCGGTCGTCCATCGTCAGGCTGGCAACGCCCGGGCCGGTGAACTCCATGGATTTGTACAGCGCACCGTCCACACCGATCATGCCGATGATGTGCAGGATCAGGTCCTTACCGGAGACGCGGGGGCCGAACTTGCCCTTGAGCACGAACTTGATGGCAGAGGGTACCTTGAACCATGCCATGCCGGTGGCCATGCCGGCAGCCATATCGGTGGAGCCGACACCGGTGGAGAAGGCACCCAGTGCACCATAGGTGCAGGTGTGGCTGTCCGCACCGATCACGCAGTCGCCTGCGGTCACGATGCCTTTTTCCGGCAGCAGAGCGTGCTCAATGCCCATCTGGCCCACATCGTAGAAGTTGAGGATGTCGTACTTGTTGGCGAACTCGCGGCACTGCTTGGACTGGGTGGCGCTCTTGATGTCCTTGTTGGGCACAAAGTGGTCCAGCACGATGGCAATGTGCTCTTTGTCGAACACACCGTCAAAACCGGCCTTTTCAAACTCGTTGATGGCAACCGGGGTGGTGATGTCGTTGCCCAGCACGATGTCCAGCTTTGCATTGATGAGCTGGCCTGCCTTGACCTCGGCAAGACCGGCATGTGCGGCAAGAATTTTCTGCGTCAGGGTCATTCCCATGATGGTACTCTCCTTTTATCTGTTGGTAGAACTCCTTCCGTCACGGCTTGCGCCGTGCCAGCTCCCTCAAGGAGGGAGCCTCTGTCGAAAAGGTAAGCTTTTCGGTTTTGCCAAAGGCCCCATCCCAGAGGGGGCTGTCTGTGAAGCAGACTGGGGGAGTTCGTTCTTTATTTGATGCAGCTGGAACAGGGCGTATAGCCTGCTTCCACGGCTTCCTGATAGCTGGAGAAGAGGATCTGGTTCTTCTCTGCCGGCAGGTTCGGGCAGGTAGGCAGATGGAACTTTTTGCTGTTCACATTGCCAATGTACGCCTGCTGGGCCGTGCTGGATGCCGCCGGGTCGGTGGGGTTCAGCGCGGAATCTGCCGCAAAGTGCTCGGTGCCCACGGTGTAGTTCTGGCCGTCACTGCCAATGGTGATGGTGCCCTGCAGGTCGGTGCGGTACACATCCACCCCGGCATCCCGCAGGATGCTCAGCGTTTCCTCGTGCGGGTGGCCGTACTTGTTGTTCACGCCGCAGGAGATGATGCCCATTTCCGGCAGCACCGCGTTCAGGAAGAGGTAGCTGGTGGAGGTGCTGGAACCGTGGTGGCCCACCTGCAGCACATCGGCCCTGAGGTTCGCGCCGCTGTTCACAAGGTCGGTCTCCGCAGTCTTTTCCATGTCGCCGGTCAGCAGGAAACTGGTGGAGCCGTAGTCGATGCGCAGCACAATGGAGGTATCGTTGGTGTCGCTGTACTGTGCCACCGGGCCAAGCATGGTCACGGTAGCGCCGCCCAGCGGCCACATCGTGCCCACGGCGGGCACCTCTACCTGCAGGCCCTGCTGTTGGGTGTACTTGACAAAATCCTGAAAGCACTTGGTGGAGGCATCGGTCACCGGGCTGTACACATGGTACGCCGGGAAGTAGGCCAGTGCGGCAGCCAAGCCGCCTACATGATCCTCGTGCGCGTGGGAGCAGAACACATATTCCAGCTGCTCCACCCCCTGACTCTGCAGGTAAGAGACGATGAGACTGCCGTCGTCCACATTGCCGCCGTCGTAGAGCATGAACTGTCCGTCGCATTCCACCAGCACACTCAGCGCCTGACCCACATCGATAAAATGCACCTCCAAGGGTGCGTCCACCGTATCCACAGCCGCCGCAGCAGAAGCGGACGGGTTCGGCACTACATCGGCGCTTCCGCCCGGGACGGACGGCAGCCCGCTGCAGCCCGCAAGGCTCAGCACCAGTGCGGCGGCAGCGGCCAGCGCAGCAAGGCGCTGCCACAGGCCTTTCTTAGGCGCGTTTACTTTTTCTTCTTTCCAGTTTTCCACGTTGTGTTCTCTTTCTGTTGATCGTTTTTTGGCTTGCGCGTGGGTGCCGAATGGGGCGCAAAGCGTGCGCCGGGGCTGGGCGCACGGCCTGTCGGTGCAGCGGCACGGCTCTGGCCGTGGGCAGGCTTGCCGTTATGGCCCTTCTGGTTCGGGCGCACCGTGTAGGTGCCGTCATTGTGGATCGTCACATCGGCGGCTTCGGCCCGGCGGGCAGAGCGCTGCACGGCGCGGCGGCCTGCGGCGGGCACCAGCAGGGGGATCAGGTCCTCCCGGTGGGTCATCTTCAGCGCCTTGACTACCTTCTCGGCGTTGCGAGGCTCGTAGTATTGCAGCAGCGCCCGCTGCAGCGCCTTGCCCTCGGGGGTCTTTTCCACAAACACCGGCTTCAGGGTGTAGGGGTCAAGGCCGGTGTAGAACATGCAGGTGCTCACCGTGCCGGGGGTGGGATAGAAATCC
>OHQO01001112.1_pt1 | contig 10315 bp, 7 predicted proteins | sample 1578051 | NCBI WGS metagenome assembly OHQO01 (sample SAMEA3879592, study PRJEB24766) | human gut metagenome | biome: human-associated habitat; feature: feces | place: USA | collected 1985/1987 | reverse complement strand
GGTTGGACACGTTGGTTTGTAACGAGGTGGGAATCGGTTCCTTGGATGTCAGCGCCCTCGAAAAGTTGACCACGTTATCCTGTAATTTGAATCCGGACATGGAGACTATCTCGGTGAACGGTGCGGGGGCTTTGTTAAATATAGAGTGTAACCAGACCGGGGTTAGTTCGCTGGACGTGAGTGAACTTGAAAAGCTTGAGAAGCTTTCGTGCGAGAAAAACAGACGGATGACCCGTCTGACCGTGAACGGGGCAAAGGCTTTGAAGAGTATTAATTGTGAGCACGGAGATATTGCCTCGCTTGATGTTAGCGAGTTAACACGGTTAGAATACCTGTTCTGTCTTGATAATCCCCGCTTGACCCGGCTCGTGATAAGTGGTGCCGAGAGTCTTTTTCAACTGGATTGTTCGGAGACGGGTATTACTTCCGTGGATGCTACTCGCCTTCCGGCGTTGGCCCATTGGCGTTGTAACAAAACGGCCTTGGATAGCCTGGATATTAGTGCTTTAAAAGCGTTGAAAGAGCTGGAGTGCACAGAAACACCCTCGCTGAAAAGTATAAAAGCGAACGGTGCGGAGGCTTTAGAGAAATTGGATTGTTGGCAAACGGGAATCAGCACGATTGACGTGAGCGAATTGAAGCATTTGACTTCATTGAGTTGCGGCGGATGCGAGCAGTTGAAAGAACTCGTGGTGAAGGGGGCCGACGCTTTGGAGGCTTTAACTTGTTCCGAGGCTAGGTTGACCCGGTTGGATATCAGCGGGCTGACAAAATTATGGTATTTAAATTGCGCGGGTAATTCCCTGTTGGTGACCTTGAACCTTCAAGGTGCGGAGTCTCTTTACGAATTGTGGGCTGGGGGAACGTCATTGAAAGTGCTTGATATTTCTGGAAATAGTAAGTTACGAAAGCTAGTCGTGAGTCCGAATAAAGATTTGAAAGAGATTCGTGTCTTCTGGGAGGACGAGGCCAGTAGGCCGATTAACTCGCCTTACGAGATCCCGGAAGGCGTGGAAATCGTGTACTTGTAAATTGTTACGACTCTGCTTTTTTGCTACTTTGCCGTTTATTTTGGAATATCGTCGTGACGTAAGCCGTGAATATCGGGAAGAAAATCATACCTGCGGCGGCGAGAATGACGGCAAGGATTTGCCCGATCTTCGTGACCCCGAAAATATTCGACCCGACCGTGGTGACATTCATCAGTGCCCAATCGAAAGCGTCCCAGTACGTTTTCACGGGAGGGTTAACACCGTGTTCCATGTAGTAGAAAATGATGCTGCAAAAATAGATCGTCGTGAAAAGAATCGTTAGGTACGTGGCGAATAAGTTTGTGATCCGGCTGCGTGTCATCCAACTCACGATGAGTGATACCCCGTAAATACCCCGTGCTAGCGGGATTAACCGCAGGATTAGCCACGTGGAATGGGATATAGTGGTTGAAAAACCGTACACGATGTTAAGGTAAGGAATCGAGACCAGCAGGAAAAAGAGGTTATGATTAAAAAAACGCCCGGTCCATCCATCCGTGTACCAGCGCACGAAAAAGTCAGCCAGGAAAAGCCCGCATACCCAAAGATGGAATTTCAATATGAAAGTCTCGCTGAGTGCGTTATTCCCATCCAGCAACTCGATAGAGGCAACAATGATAATCGCCAAACTACCCAATAATACAAGCCCGTTGAGTATTTGCTCGAAAACTTTACTTCTTTTCATAGAAAATGGGTTTATAAAGTTCATAAGGTCCATAAAGTCTTGTCGAGGCTGTTCCAAAACACGGTCCGAAGGACACCCATGACTTTATAAACCTTATAAACTTATGAACTTTACGAACTAATTGATTACTTCCACGTGATCTCCCCCGAAGACATTCACGTTTAATTTCTGTGCGATATACTTGATGGCAGCCTGTGCTTTCACCGAGTTTCCTGCCTCGTCCAGTGGGGGAGCGAAAGCGGCGATACCGAACAGGCCGCCGATGCCGCAGATCATGGCCGCCTCGATGAGAAATTGGGTAATGATGCTCCTCCGCTCGGCGCCGATGGCCTTGCGGATGCCGATCTCCCGGGTGCGCTCGGTGACGGACACCAGCATGATGTTCATGATGCCGATGCCGCCCACCAGCAGCGAAATGCTGGCAATGCCGGTCAGGATCACAATGACCATGTTGATCATGTTGTTCATTTCCTCCAGCCACTCGCTGGCGCTGTAGACATAGTAGCCGTTATCCGAGCCAAGCAGGCGCTGCAGTTCGCTTTCCACCGCAGACTTTGCTTCGTTGGCGCGGCCCTCATCCTCCATGACCGCGGCATAGTTGTTCACCGTGCTCTGGCTGGAAAGGCGCATGGCCGTGGTATAGGGCAGGTAAACGCAGTCGTCATCGCTGCCCTGCTGCATGTCCGGATCGCTGACTTTGGCCGCCAGCACGCCCACGATGCGGAACTTGTTGGCACCGATCTTGAGCGTCTGGCCAAGGCCGTTGCCGCCAAAGGCCACACGGTTGAGGTAATCGCCGACGACACACACATGCTTGTTATCCTTCATATCCATGTACTGCAGGCCGCGTCCCTGCGCGATCTGGTAATTTTTCATGGCGGAATAGTTCTCGTCCACGCCGCTGATGTTGGACCAGCGGTAGCTGGTAGTGCCGATCTTCAGCGTGCCGCTGCCGCTGAAATCGATCTGCGGCGAAATGGACTGGATCAGCTCCGGGTACTCCGTGGGCAGCTTGTACATTTCCTCCACCGAAACGGTGCGGGAGCCGTTGCCCCACACCTGCACCGAAAGGGTGTTGGTACCCAGTGCCGAAAAGCTGTCGCGCATGCTTTTGGTCATGCCGTTGCCCAAGCCCACGATGACGATGACTGCCATAACGCCGATGATGATGCCCAGCATGGTAAGGAAGGTGCGCAGTTTGTTGCTCCACACGTTCTGGATGGCCTGACGGAAGGTCTCAATGATCATGCTTTTTCCTCCTCATCCGGCAGCAGCGTGGGCTGCACCACGGCTTCCGGTGCATGGGCATCGCCATCGTAGACCACCCGCCCGTCCTCCAGACGGATGATGCGGTCTGCCTGCACCGCAATGGAATTATCGTGGGTGATGAGCACCACGGTGTGGCCCTCATCGTGCATCTGCTGCAGCATTCCCAGCACTTCGCGGCCGGTGTGGCTGTCCAGTGCGCCGGTAGGCTCGTCGGCCAGAATGACCGCCGGGTTCCGCACCAGTGCCCGAGCGATGGAAACACGTTGCTGCTGGCCACCGGAAAGCTGGTTGGGGCGGTTCCTGAGCTTATCGCCCAGACCCACCTGCTCCAGCACCTCTTTGGCCCGGGCGTGGCGCTCGGCGCGGCCGATGCCCGCATACACCAGCGGCACCTCCACGTTCTCCATCAGGTTGAGCCTTGGCAAAAGGTTGTACTGCTGGAAGATGAAACCCAGCATCTCGTTGCGGACGGATGCCAGCTCGTTGCGGCTCATCCGGCCAACGTCTTTTCCGTTCAGGCGGTAGGTGCCGTGGGTGGGCACATCCAGACATCCGATGATGTTCATGCAGGTGGATTTGCCGGAGCCGGACTGGCCCACGATGGCCACGAACTCGCCTTTTTCGATTTTCATGGTGATGTGGTCTGCAGCCTTTACCGTGGTGTCACCCATCTGGTAATACTTGCACACCTCATCAAACTCGATCAGAGCGCTCATGCATTCCTCCTGTGTCAGCCCAGATAGACCACGCCGTCTGCCTGAGACGGATTCACGTCATCCCCTGCGGAGCCCTGCTTTTCCTCGGCTTCCACAGGCTCTTCCGCCGGTACGGTCCCGTTTTCCGGTTCTTCTTCATCGACCATGCTGTTCGCAGCATCGGCGCCTTCCTCGCCCTCGGTGCCCTCTGCATCCGCCTCGTAATAGCCGCCGTCGTCATAGTACGTATCGGTACTTGCTGCGGCAGAGTCGTAAGCCACCGTGTCATTGCCGGTCAACCCGCTGACGATCTGGGTGTAGTTGTCATCGCTGACGCCGGTCTTGACCGGCACATACACATAGCCGTCCGGCGCGATCATGCCCGGGTCTGCGTTGACTGCGCTGGGGGAGTCCTGCGTGACCAGCACATAGCCGCCGCGCACGATGGCAGCGTTGGGCACGGTAAGGGTATTCTTTGCCTGTGCCACCACGATCTCAGCATTGGCGTTCATGCCCGGGCGCAGGCCATCGGTCTCATCAATGCGCACCTTGACCGGGTAGGTGGTGGTGCCGCCATTGGAGGTACCCTTCAAGGAAACACGGGTCACAACGCCGGTATAGGTTTTGTCCGGCACGGCATCCGCCGTGACCTGCACGCTCTGACCCACCGACAGGCTGCCGACCTGCAGCTCGTCCACGTTCAGGGTCATCTCCAGATAGCTCAGGTCAAAGATCGTGCACAGGTCCGAGCCGGCGGACAGCGCGTCCCCGGCCTTGGCATTCTTTTCAATAATGGTGCCGCTGATGGGCGAGGTGATGGTGTAGTTGTTCATGGCCTCCTGCAGATTGTCCATGTTCAGCTCGGCGCTGCGCAGGCTCTCGGCGGCAGACTGGATGGCCTCGGTCAGGTCCTCGCCGCTGATCTGCAGCACGATATCGTCCTTGTTCACGGCTCCGCCTTCCGGCACATTGATGGCCGTCACGGTACCGGCGGCAAGGGCAGTCAGGGTGCGCTCTGCCTGATACTCAAAGCACTTGGCGGCAATGCAGTTCACGCCATTGATGGTTGCCGTTGCTGCCTGCGCAGTGGTCAGGCCGCCTGCATTGCGCACAGCAATGGTCACGGTGCGGGTGAGCAGGTTGCCGGTGCTCAGAGCATCGGTGCCGGTCACAGCGGTCACGGTGCCGGTCAGCATTTCAAAGGTGCCGTCCAGCGTCACCTCTGCGCTCTGGCCCACCGAGAAGGTGGCGGCATCTGCTGCCGGGAACTCCAGCCGCAGCACCATTTTGGAGCTGTCACGGATGACCGCCACTTCCTGACCGCTGGTCACTTCGTCGCCCTTGGCCACCTTGAGGGCACTCACAACACCTGCCACCTCGGCGCGGACATACTGGCGGTCTGCCGTCTTGTCGTAGCTGCGCTGTGCCTGCTGCAGAGCAATGGACGCCTGCTCCGCCTTGGTGGTGGCATCAGAGGAGTCCACTGTGTACAGCACGGTGCCTTCCTCCACGATGTCCCCTTCCTCAAAGCTGCTGGTCAACACCTTGCCCGCTACCAGCGACTTAACATTATATGTATTGGCAGGGTTCAGAGTGCCGGTTCCGCTGAGGGTGTTGGACACATCCCGTTTGGACGGCGAGACCTGCACATAGTTGATGTCCGTATTGGCGTTCTGTGCCTTGTCCGGGCGCAGGATGAACCATCCGCCCAGCACGGCCACGCACACCACCGGCACCATCCATTTCCAGTTCTTGCGGAAAAAGGCTGCTGCTTTGCCGCCCTTCGCTGCGGGCTTTGCCTCACCCGCAGCCGTCTGCTGTACCGCAGCATCCTGCTTCTTTTTAAAGATCATGCTTGCTGTTTCCTCCTGTATCTTTCAGGGCATGCCCTGGTTTCGGTATCGGGCGCAGGCTTTGCAAAAGCGCGCGATAAAGAGTTTATTGTTAGTTTATCGCATTTTCGTCTATTACACAAGCGTCTAAATTTTGTTTTGACGCATTTGTGTCAAAGTTTTACCCAACTTTCACACCGTGCCCTCTTTTGCCTTCCAGACAAAACAAAAGAGACAGTGCCCCGCTCTTGCAGGGTACTGCCTCTTTTTTGAAGCACGATCTTTATTCAGCTGTAGTTTCCACTACCACATACACCCCGGCAGGGACGCATGCAGCCCATGCGCCGTCCTTGTCCAGCCAGCCGAATTGCTCGCACACATGGTCCGGGCACTGACTGTCCAAAAACGCGATGGCACCATCCTTTACCTGCAGATGCACGACATAATTGCCCACATCATACAGGTAATCGTGGTCTGTATCCAGCGGCAGAGTCTCGGTGATGCCATCGCCAAAATCGACGGTGGCCTGCAGGCCGCTGCCCTTGCTGCTGTGTGCTGTGCGCACGCCGAAATACAGCGTCGCTGCCAGCACAAGGATCACTGCAGCAAAGATCAGGTTCTTCATCCATGGCTTCAGGCCTTTGGAGCCGGAAGCGTTTTCAGGTGCTTTGCGGGTACTCATGCAGCGTAGTCGCTGGCAGCCTTACCTGCAATGCGGCCAAACACGGTGAAGTCTGCAACAGCGTTGCCGCCCAGACGGTTTGCACCGTGCACACCGCCAGTGACCTCACCTGCTGCAAACAGGCCAGGGATCACAGTGCCGTCCTCCTTGAGGACTTCGGTGTTGGTATTGATGGTCAGGCCGCCCATGGTGTGGTGCACACCAGCAGTGACCTTGATTGCATAGTACGGAGCAGTATCCAGCGGGTTTGCAAAGCTGGTGCGGCCAAAGTCGGGGTCATTCTTGGCCTCAACATAGCCGTTCCAAGTCTTCATGGTCTCGGCAAAAGCAGCCTCATCAACGCCCATTGCCTTGCCCAGCTCCTCGTAGGTCTCGCCGGTCACGGTGTAGCCCTTCTTGATGTAGCCCTGAATGACGCTGGAAGCATCGACCATAGCCTGATCGACCACCAGCCAGCTGTAGCTGCCGGTCTGAGCGATCTCAGCAGCAGAGACCACGTCACGGGTGCCCACTTCGTCGATGAAGCGCTTGCCCTCGGCGTTGATCAGCACAGCGCCGTCGCCGCGCAGGCCCTCGGTGATCAGGGCAGCGGTGTTGGCCTCAACGGTGGGGTGGATCTGGATCTGGTCCATATCCACAGTGCCAGCACCGATGGCGGTGGCCATCTCAATGCCCTGACCCTGAGCGCCGGCAGCGTTGGTGGTCATGAAGCCCTTCAGCTCAGGCTTGTACTCGACAACCATGTCCAGATTTGCGCCGAAGCCGCCGGTGGTCAGCACCACAGCCTTGGCGTTCACAGTGACGGTCTCGCCGGTAGAACCGGTGGCCTTGATGCCCACAGCAGCGCCGTTCGCATCGGTCAGGATCTCGTTGGCGGTGGTGTTCAGCAGGATCTGAACGCCAGCCTTCTCACAGTTCTCCTCCAGCAGGGGGATCATGTAGGAACCGACAGAAACGGTCTTGCCCTCTGCGTCCACAGGGCGATGGATGCGCTTGACGGATGCACCGCCAAAGCTGGAAACGCTGTGCAGGGTGATGCCGTGCTCGTCCAGCCAGTCGATGGCATCAGCAGAGTTGGAGCACAGGGTCTCCACCAGAGCAGGGTCGTTGATGCCCTTGCCGCCGATCATGGTATCCAGCTCCATCAGCTCAACAGAGTCGAAGTAGCCGGTGGGGTTCTTCTGGTACTCTGCCCACTGCTCAGAGACGGTCTTTGCCAGAGCGGTGATGGTCTCGTTGTCAGCGTACTTTTCAGCAGCGGTCTTCAGGGTCTTTTCGACACCGGCAGACTCGCCGAACTCGTTCTCATCCTGATACACGGTCTTGCCGGCGTTCATGCCGCCGGTAGCGCGCACAGAGTTGCCGCCCACCATGGCCTGGCTCTCCACGATCACAACGCTCTTGCCCTCGGCAGCAGCGGTGATGGCAGCGGTCATGCCTGCGCCGCCTGCACCCACGATGACAACGTCAGCGTCAACGGTGGAATCCTCGGCCTTGGTCGCGTCGGCCTTGACCTCGATCTTATAGTCGTCAGCATTCAGGCCGGCGGCGGTCAGGGCAGCGGCTGCTGCCTCCTTGATGGCGTTGGAGGTGATGGTCGCGGTGGACACGCCGTCCACGGCGATGCTGCCGGTCTCAGCGATCTGAGCGGGCAGCTGCTCCAGTGCCAGCGTACCGATGCCGGGGGTCTCGTCCTTACCCTCAGCGGTGCAGCCGGTGATCTTGCCGTCTTCCAGCGTCAGGGTAACGGTAACGTCGCCGCCCATACCCTTGGCAGTGCCGGTGAAATCGCCGGACACGCCGCCTGCGGTGGAAGCGGACTTGCTGCCGCAGCCGTAGCCCAGCAGACTGACACCCACAACAACCGCCATGGCCAGCGCAGCCACGCTCTTGCGGATCTGATTCTTTTTCATTGTTTCTTCCTTCTCATATTCGGGTTGCTTGTGTTCGGACATCTATCAGCAAAAAAGGGGGAGCTGCTCATTCGGAAAGCAGCTCCCCCTCGCTGAAACTTAGAAAAGACTTAGGCGTTAGCCTGAGCTGCAGCAACAGCGCATGCGACGGTAGCGCCGACCATGGGGTTGTTGCCCATGCCGATCAGGCCCATCATCTCAACGTGTGCGGGCACGGAGGAAGAGCCAGCGAACTGAGCATCACCGTGCACACGGCCCAGAGAGTCGGTCAGGCCGTAGCTTGCGGGGCCTGCGGCCACGTTATCGGGGTGCAGGGTACGGCCCGTGCCGCCGCCGGAAGCGACGGAGAAGTACTTCTTGCCGTTCTCGATGGCCCACTTCTTGTAGGTGCCGGCAACCAGATGCTGGAAGCGGACGGGGTTGGTGGAGTTGCCGGTGATGGAGCACTGAACGTCCTCCTTCTTCATGATGGCAACGCCTTCCATAACGTCGTTTGCACCGTAGCACTTGACGGCTGCGCGCTCGCCCTCAGAGAAGGGGATCTCCTTGACGACGGTCAGGGTCTGAGTGGGGATGTCGTACTCAGTCTGAACATAGGTGAAGCCGTTGATACGGGAAATGATGTAAGCTGCATCCTTGCCCAGGCCGTTCAGGATGACGCGCAGGGGGGTCTTGCGGACCTTGTTTGCGGTGCGGGCGATGCCGATAGCACCCTCAGCAGCAGCAAAGGACTCGTGGCCTGCCAGGAAAGCGAAGCAGGTGGTGTCCTCGCTCAGCAGACGAGCGCCCAGATTGCCGTGACCCAGACCGACCTGACGCTGCTCAGCGACAGAGCCGGGGATGGTGAAAGCTTCCAGACCTTCGCCGATGGCAGCAGCACACTCGGCAGCATCGGTCAGGCCGCGCTTGACGGCGATGGCGGTGCCCAGGGTGTATGCCCAGACAGCGTTATCAAAGCAGATGGGCTGAACGCCGCGCACGATCTTGTCGCAGTCGATGCCCTTAGCGAGGAGCATCTCGTTGCAAGCGTCCAGAGACTCCAGGCCGTTAGCCTTCAGGCATGCCTCGATTTTCGGCATGCGGCGATCCATAGATTCAAAAGTTGCCATGAGTTGTTCCTCCTCTCTTATTCCTCACGCGGGTCAATGTACTTCACAGCACCCTGCTCCTTGCTGAAGCGGCCGTAAGTACCCACGTTCTTCTCATAAGCCTCGTTGGGGGTCTTGCCGTGACGGATATCCTCCATCATCTTGCCCAGCTTGACGAACTGATAGCCGATGACCTCATCGTTGGCATCCACAGCCAGCTTGTTGATATAGCCCTCGGTCAGCTCCAGATAACGGACGCCCTTCTCCTTGGTGGAGAAGATGGTGCCGGTCATGGAGCGCAGGCCCTTGCCCAGGTCGTCCAGACCTGCGCCGATGGGCAGACCGTCCTCAGAGAAAGCGGTCTGGCTGCGGCCGTAGACGATCTGCAGGAACAGCTCGCGCATAGCAACGTTGATGGCATCGCACACCAGGTCGGTGTTCAGAGCTTCCAGAATGGTCTTGCCGGGCAGGATCTCGCCTGCCATAGCAGCAGAGTGGGTCATACCGGAGCAGCCGATGGTCTCCACCAGAGCCTCCTCGATGACACCGTTCTTGATGTTCAGGGACAGCTTGCAGGTACCCTGCTGAGGTGCGCACCAGCCCACACCATGGGTGTAGCCGCTGATGTCCTTGATCTCATAGGCCTTGACCCATGCGCCCTCTTCGGGGATGGGAGCCGGACCATGCTTAGGACCTTTGGTGATCGGGCACATATTCTGTACTTGCTGCGAATAGGTCATAATCATACTCTCCTTTTGACAAATGTTGCTTTGCAGCACAAAGCCGCCGCCGCGCCCTGCCGGCACAGCCGCTGCCCTTTGCTGCTTGCATCTGACCGGGCGCGCCGCTCTCTTTCAGCGCCTTAACCGGTACTACCACGCATGATTTTATTATAGAGAAAGCTGACGGATTTTGCAATACATTTCCGGTAAAAAACATCAAAACTATTTGCAGTTGTCTGCTGCTAACTGTCAATTCGGATGCTTTTGTCATTTCATTCGTCAAGTTTTTGTCAACTATGTCAAGAGGGCAAATTTCACGCTCCTGTGTCCTGCCTGCGCGGTGTCTGCCCGGCAGGCTTCAGTACCCACATGGCTGCAAAGCCCGCCGCTGCGCCGCC
>OHQO01001099.1_pt1 | contig 10376 bp, 7 predicted proteins | sample 1578051 | NCBI WGS metagenome assembly OHQO01 (sample SAMEA3879592, study PRJEB24766) | human gut metagenome | biome: human-associated habitat; feature: feces | place: USA | collected 1985/1987 | reverse complement strand
TTTTTACTATAACGAATGAATTCTGTTTTGTCAATAAATTTTATCATTTATTCCCAGACGATTTATTCCAAAACATTGCGTTACTGTCACAGTAACAGCCTTCCCCATTAGAAAAGCAGCATTCCGATTCCTCTCGTGATGATTGCCACAACCCATGCGATCAGACACTGCCAGAATACCATTCCGACAGCCCATTTTGTACCAAGCTCACGCTTTACTGATGCGACCGCTGCAACACACGGTGTATAAAGCAGACTGAATACAAGCAAAACACCTGCTGACAATGGAGTCAGTACGGATGCAATTCCACCTCCGAACAATACCTCAAGTGTAGATACTACACTTTCTTTCGCCATAAATCCACTGATCAGTGCTGTACAGATTCTCCAGTCTCCCAGTCCAAGCGGACGAAGGATTGGAACAAGTGCACCTGCAATTATAGCAAGAATACTATCTGCTGAATTCTCCACAAGGTTCAGATGCAAGTCAAAACTCTGCAAGAACCATACAACAATCGTTGCCATCAGAATAACTGTAAATGCTTTCTGTAAGAAATCTTTCGCTTTCTCCCAAAGAAGCTGCGCCACATTCTTCGCACCTGGCAGACGATAATTCGGAAGTTCCATAACAAATGGGGCCGGTTCTCCGGCAAACATTTTTGTTTTCTTTAAGATGATACCGGAGCAGATGATTGCTGCGATACCAACGAAATAACAGCTTGTTGCGACCCATCCGGAGTTATCGAAGAACGCACCTGCGATCATGGCGATAATTGGAAGCTTTGCTCCACAAGGAACAAAAGTTGTTGTCATAATGGTCATTTTACGGTCACGGTCATTCTCGATGGTACGGGATGCCATAATACCAGGAACACCACATCCGCTGCCGATCAGCATCGGAATGAAGGATTTTCCGGAAAGACCAAATTTACGGAAGATACGGTCCATGATGAATGCAACACGTGCCATATATCCGCAGCTCTCTAAGAAAGCAAGGAAAATAAATAATACTAACATCTGTGGTACGAAACCAAGAACTGCACCGACACCGGAGATCACACCATCTACGATAAGTCCTGTCAGCCAGTCTGCACATCCGATGCCTTCAAAGAAGCTCTGTGCTCCTGGAATGATCCATTCTGCAAATAATGTGTCGTTTGTCCAGTCTGTCAATAATGCTCCAACGGTTGTAACAGATACATAATATACAATGAACATAACAAGTGCGAAAATAGGTAATGCTGCCCATCTGTTTGTCACGATGCGGTCAATCCTGTCAGAAGTTGTCAGTTTTTCTTTGGTGTTCTTTGTCACACAGTCGCCAATGATAGAAGAAATGTATACGTATCTCTCATTTGTGATAACACTCTCGGTATCATCATCAAATTTATCTTCCATTTCTTTGATCTCTGCGGATACATCCGGAACGTTTGTCATCATTTCATTGATCTTATCATCTTTTTCCAGTAATTTGATCGCAAAGAATCTCTTCTGTTCTTCCGGCATTCCTTTGATCTTGCCTTCAACTTCTGCAATAATATCCTCAGCCTCTTTAGAAAACTCGTGGGCTACTACTGCTGCTTTTCTGCTCTCTGCAAGCTTCACTGCCTTCTCAGCTGCCTCTTTGATCCCGTTTCCTTTTAAAGCGGAGATCTCAACGACATCACAGCCTAATTTTTTGCTTAATTTATCTGTGTGGATTTTCTCACCGCTCTTCTCCACAACGTCCATCATGTTGACTGCCATGATGACCGGAATACCTAATTCCATAAGCTGTGTGGAAAGGTAAAGGTTACGCTCGATGTTTGTACCGTCGACGATATTTAAGATCGCATCCGGTCTCTCAGCGATGAGGTAGTTTCTTGCAACTACTTCCTCAAGTGTGTATGGAGATAAAGAATAGATACCCGGTAAGTCCATGATAACGACATCTTTATGTCCTTTTAATTTTCCTTCTTTCTTTTCTACCGTAACACCCGGCCAGTTACCAACAAACTGGTTGGAACCTGTCAGCGCGTTAAATAATGTTGTTTTACCGCAGTTTGGATTTCCTGCGAGTGCAATTTTAACTGCCATGATCAACTCTCCTTTTTTCTGCTTCTATGTAAGTCCGTTTCCATGTCTGGAATCCGTATGCTGCATTCCGCAAAAGTATGCCAGCACTACTCATTTTCATAACATTTTTGTTTTATAGGTTAGTTATGTTTAACCTTTAGACAAAAAAAATTATTCTACTTCAATCATCTCTGCATCTGCTTTGCGGAGTGATAACTCGTATCCGCGCACAGTAACCTCTATAGGGTCGCCAAGTGGTGCTACTTTTCTGACAAAAACATCCACACCTTTTGTGATACCCATATCCATGATCCTTCTCTTAACCGGGCCCTCGCCAGTTAACTTTTTGACTTTTACTGTCTGTCCGACAGCTGTTTCTTTTAATGTCATTTCCTAACGGCTCCTTTTTATTTTTTCATTCATTTATCAGCAGACAGGAAACACTCCTGCCATCGCTTACAGCTTGGCACACCTAGACCATGATCTTGTTTGCCATGTCTTTTCCGATCGCAACCCTCGAATCCTTGACATTCACGATCATGTTGCCACCGATCTCAGATACGACCGTAACCACGCCTCCGGTTACAAATCCGAGATTCTCTAAAAATCTTCTGGTTTCTTCTTTTCCGCCAACTTTTTTGATTGTATTCTCTTCACCTGTTTTCACCATTGTTAAAGGCATCATATCTTCCTCTTCCTTATCTTTCCAAAGACTATTGATAATCTTTTTCGTTTCTACGTTGGTTAGTATAATCTAACGATAGTTAGTTGTCAATAACTTTTTTACATATTTTTCTAAAATATTTTCTTTTGTAGGGCTGCACAATTTTTCATTATTTTAAGTCACTATTTTCAGTGAGATGTAAACCTCCTCAGACGTATGGTCATGAAAAAAAAGAAGACATCACACATTTTGCTGTGCAATGCCTTCTTCCGCATCATTTCTTACTGTTTATTCTGCTTATTCTGTTTTAACTCTTTTTTCCATGCCATATAGCTTGTGTACTCTTCACTCTTTTTGAACTTGCGTTTTTTCAGAATGAACATCACAAGTGAGAGGATGAATCCTACTACACCGATGGTCGCAATTGTCTTTAAGATCACAAGTAATTTTGGCTGTACAAATTTAATGGTTGTATTTTCACCAACACCATTCATAGCAACAGAGTTTGCTAATACATACAGATCATGGTGGCATGCCTCGCGCATTGCTGTTACCATAACCGGATCATTTTTATATGCCGGTAATTCTTTGGTCACATACGGCATCATGGCATCATAGGTTGTAACACCACCTGCCATCACTCCGTCCGGGCCATTGACATATGGATTAAGAACGTTATCTGTGATGGTAAGTCCATTGCTGCCCCATTCATTTCTCATGATTCCGGTCATCAATCCTTTGTTACCGCCGGACCAGATACATCCCCAGCGTGTGTAAGCAACCATGGTTCCGTTTGCATTTCCTTCTTCAAATACATCCTGGAATGCTTTTAAATATACTTCACGTGCTGCCTGTTCAGAGAGCCATACGCCAAGACCGATACGATCCTGCTCGCAGTCATTTAATGCAAAGTGTTTCATTACGACATGAACACCTTTTTCCTGGATAGCTGCCACTTCGTAAGCACTCATTTTTCCGGAAAGGAATCCGTCTTCACTGTAGTACTCGAAGTTACGTCCGCCATAAGGAGTTCTGTGGATATTGTTACCCGGTCCGTAAAGAATCGCAACGTCTGCAGACAGACAGTTATTACCGATCACTTTACCAATTTCTGTCATAATATCCGTATTGAAAGTTGCTGCCATCACATCCTCAGATGTAAATGCAGTTGCTGTCAGTTTTTCTTTATCATTATTACCGAATAAGGAAGCGGTCAGTCCCTGTGGTCCGTTCTCATCACGGGAACCCGGAGCCTGGATCGATTTGATCGGCATTGTCCAGTGGAAGGAGTCGCCAATTAAAGTTACCATCTCGTCATAGGTAAGCTGGTCTAATAAAGTATCCCAGTCAGCATCGTCATAATCTTTACCGATCATATCGTATAAAGTAAGACCATTTTTAGCGCCTAAAGTCGGCATCTCTACGGTATCATAATCTGCTGCATCGTACTGTACTAACTGCAGATCATCGATCATTGTATCTGTCAATGCAAATACCGGGGACTCTGTTGGGAAAGTTCCCTCCCAGTCATTACGTGAAAGGTAAGTTACGGAGTTATCTCCGGCACCTTCGTAAAGGTTCATATCAGAATCAGATAACTGGTTTGTTACCTCTGCACCACTCTTGGATACTGCGTAAGTAGTGGTATCTAATGTATCATTTGTCCACTGGAATGTAAGCTCTGCGTTACCTTCTGCATCCATTCCATTCTCAGTTGTAAATCCTTTTGCTGCAAGAATGTTATTTACAGCATTGTGTGCATCTGTTGCTGCTGTGAAATAGTAATCACCGGCATCTAAGATATATGTTTTTGCACCATATGCATCATAAGATGCGATATCTGCCCTGTCCACATTAATTGTTAATGTCTGGGACTCACCCGGAGCCAAAATATCAGTTTTGCCAAATCCGCATAACTGTACTGCAGATTTCTCTACAGAGTTCTCTTTGTCATACTCTGTATATGGAGACTGTGCGTAAATCTGAACGGTCTCTTTTCCGGAATAAGTATCACCTGTATTGGTAACTGTCACATTAAAGTTATAAGAATCTGTCGCAGCATCATAAACACCTGTCATGTCACTGTACTCGAAATCTGTATAGCTTAATCCATAACCGAATGGGAATGCCACATCATCGCTGTATACATAGCTTCCTGCATTTCCGGTTCCCATAACCGTGTCTTCATAACGTGTCTCATAATATTTGTATCCAACGTAGATACCTTCCTGATATACCATGTAGCTTTTTGCTTTTTCAGGGATCAGTTCTTCTGTATAGCCTTCATAAATCATTGGCGTGAAGTTCGCCATGGCCGGTGAAGAGTAATTATCATAGCAGTAAGTATCCACAAGGCTACCGGATGGATTGACGTTACCTGCAAGGATATCAGCCACTGCATTGATACCTGTAATTCCGACATCGCCGATCCACAGACAGGCATCTACATTATAAATATTATCTTTTAAGAAATCTAACTGTAAGGTGTTTGCGGAGTTGATCAGCACGATAATTTTGCTAACAGTTCCGTCTGCTTTCATTGCTGCCACATTGGAAAGCATTTCTTTTTCATTGTCATCTAATGCAAGGTAATTGACATCGCCGTATGCAAGGTCGGCACCCTCACCGCCTACACGGGATAATGTGACGATTGCCGCATCACCATAAGAGCTTACAGAATCTTTCACTTCGTCTGTGTACTCATTCCATGGAACTTCAGTTACAACGGCACTTGCAGTTGCGATCGTACCACCATTTCCACGTTTGTACATTCCCATCTCTTCGGATTCATAGAAGTTCCAGAGTGTTTCATTTACATTGAAACCTGTTTTTTCCATTGCAGTTTTTAATGTATCTGCTGTGGAAGCGTCAATGTTACCGGATCCTGTACCACCATACACAAGGTTTACAGATGAATTGGAAAACAGACTGACATTGTCCCCTTCTGCCAGAGGAAGTGCGTTATTCTCATTCATAAGAAGCGCTGCACCTTCTGCCTCCACCTGCTGGACAAGCTGTAATCCGTAGTCAACCATATCTTCTGTAGACTCAAAGTCAGAGGTAAAGTACTGTGCGCTTTGATCCTCATTCTTTAATTTCCAGAATGTTCCTCCGACGAAAATGGCCAGTGAATTATCAAAAACGTTTAATAAGCTGTACAGCGGCACGAAGATCACTGCCAGAATCGCACATACGATCGATAATCCTTTCCATGGACGGATCGCTCTGTGTTTTGCTTTACGGAAAGCCTTCTTGCGGGCTTTCACTTCTTTTTTGTTCTCTCCCATAATTTTTCTCCATTTCTTTTTTCAAATTCCGTCATTTTGACGAACTTTGTTTACTTTGTGTTTTCATTTTATTAAAATTTTGTTAAAAAATCAACAAACCCGCCCTAGTCGGTTCTTTTTATGACGTAAGTGGTCATTTGAATTCTTCCGGCACATCCTCATAAGTTTTCCATTTTTCCATGGCTTCTTCCAGTGACGTTCCCTCACTTACCGCGTGTTTTCTCACAGCATTGACAGCCTGGATCTCTTTCATTCTGGCTCCTGTTAAAGTGTAGCCTTTCATTGCCCAGAGTGTTGCAAGCCATGCGATCATCGGAACAATACAGAACAGAATCAGAACAACTCCATGCATTCCGGAAGAATATGGTGTCTTGCTGTCCGGTAATGTCTGGATACCGATCATTGCAACTGCTGCACCAACGATGGTAGATCCAAGAGAACTTACTAATTTATCTACAAGTGAGAACAATGTTCCCATAATTCCCGGCACATACTGTCCGGAACGGTATGTCTCATAATCGGAACAGTCTGCAACCATCGGAATCGGCATATCTGCTGTTGCATAATATGCACCATAACCGATACCAAAGAATAACACAAATAACACCGTGTATACATTGATGGATCTCAGGCTTAAGTTAAATGCCGGAACCCCCTGCTTCCATAACAACAACAACACTAAAACTCCAATGTACATGACCAGTGCAAGCATTGTATAGCGCACCAGTGAAGCTTTCTGTCCATGCTTCTGTGATGTCTTTACCGTCAAAAGGAAGAATGGAACAGAGAAAATATATCCAACGATCATCATTGGAAGATACAGTCCGCCATAATCTCCCATCATCGCTCCGTAAAGCATACAGAGTACTGTCATATTCGTTGCGATGGAGAAAGCAAGCTTACATCCTGCTCCTGCAACCATAAGACGCTGCAACTCTTTGTTTGCTTTTAAAATTGCAACATATTCTTTTAATTTTACTTTTTCCTGTTTATTGCCAACACCGAAGAATTCCGGTCTGTCTTTCTCCCAGATACCGATTACCGCAAGAAGTGTCAGAACTGCAGATACCACGATGGCAAGCGGGATCATAAAATCAAAAAAGTTTGCGCTGTTATAGCCGCCAAGACGGTCACCTAAGATCGGTGCCAGAAACTGTACAAGTCCCATACCGATCAGGCTGGCGATCGTATTAAAAATAGTAAACATCGGGCGCTGTTTCGGATCGTTTGTCAGACAGGTCTGTCCGGAACGGGTACAGGCCGTCTGGAATGTGTATCCGATAACATATAATGCATAAAATAACACAAAACATACATAGCGCAGCCACTGCATGTCCGGTGCAATGATTCTTGTTCCAAAATACAGTAAAATGGAAGAAACGATCATGATCACATTTCCGATCACCATGTATGGACGGAATTTACCGAATTTTGAATTTGTCCGGTCGATCAAAGCTCCGATGATCGGATCCGTCACAGCATCAAAAAGACGCATGACGGTTACCATTGTCGTTGCAAACATAAGCGCAAGTCCTAACACTCCGTTTGCATAATATGCGATAAAATTCATGGTAAGAATATAATAAACATTTGTCGCACCATTGTTCATCGGGAACAGCACAAGCTGATACGGTTTTGCCCGGTTCATTCCGGCTGCCTGTGCAGTGGTTTTTTCTTTTTGATTACTCATTATTTCTTCTCCTTTGGAATATCCTGCTAAAATCTATACCCAGTTTTCACTCTTTTTCGCTTCTTTTTTCAGCTTATAATCCGGATTCTCTTTTTCTGTGTGATGAAGTACCATCGCATCCTTCACACTTCCGGCTACAGCTTCGATCTTATTCTCTTTTTCCATAGGAAGCTGGAAGGTAAAAATATGATTTCCGCTCTTCTGCTCGATCAGCTCTCCGTTGTTATATAAGGATACGACCGGCTGGTTTGTGTAAACTTTAATGGTCGTTGTATCCTCGGAACGGTCGCTGCGGCGGGAACCGCACAAATGAACAAAAGGTTCCTCGCTCCAATATGCTTTATATAAGAAGAAACTGTCTTTCTTTGTCTTGCGGTCAAATGTCACCAGTCCCTTATGATTCATGCCCGGCTCGCCGCCCTGATTTCTAGCATCTGCCGCAAAATCAAACATATTCCACACATAAGTGCTCCACATAAATGGATGACGCTCGAAACATTTGATCATATACTCATGATATTTTGCCTGATATTCCTCAGTATGGTCTCCACGTCTCGGTCTTCTGCTGTGAAGGTTTGGCATACCTTCCGCACCGTACTCGGAATAACCGATCGGACGGTTCGGGAATACCAGATGGAAAAATCTTAAGAACAGATCATTTAAGAAAAATCCCGGTACATACCATCCCAGATATAAATTCCATCCAACCAGATCTGTGATGTGTGCAGAACGGTTAAATGGTCCGCACATTGCATAACATGCTAACGTTGTCAGTCTTGTCGGGTCCATCTTGTGGCAGAGATCATTTAACACATGATGATTGTCCAACATATCTTTTTTGTCCTTTGTACTGATGGTAATCTCATTGGATACGCCCCATACTACAATTGACGGATGATTGTAATTCTGAACGATCAGCTCTCTCATCTGGCTGATGGTGTTCTCTCTTCCGCCCGGCATATGTTCCGAAATGTATGGAATCTCTGCCCATACGACCATACCTCTCTCATCACAGAGATCATAAAAATACTGGTCATGCTGATAGTGTGCTAGACGAATCGTATTTGCCCCAAGTTCGCAGATCATATCCATATCTTCATCATGGTTTTTTGTTGAAATCGCATTTCCTAATGCTTTAAAATCCTGATGTCTTGAAACTCCGTGAAGTGGATAATGCTCTCCGTTTAAGAAAAATCCCTTCTTTGTATCTACCGAAAAAGTACGGATACCAAAACGGTTCGTGATCTCATCCTTCACTTCCCCATTTACGGTCAGCGTTGCAACTGCCGTATAAAGGTATGGATTTTTTCTTCCATGCCAGCGGATTGGATTCTGGATATTAAGATTTACGTCACATCCGTTCCCTTCTGCAACTACTTTTCCGTCCTGATCTTTGATCTGAACGTTTACCTGTGCTTCCTCTGTATTGGTAAATGTTTCGATATGAACATTCGCTTCGTTCTCTTTTACTTCCGGTGTGATCTTAATTCCGTTACTTCCGAGGTAATCTAAGTCAAAATGCTCTTTTGACACGATCAGGAAACGGACATCGCGGTAAATTCCGCCATAGAACGTAAAATCGGCTTTCTGCGGATATACTTTTCCATTGACGGAGTTGTCCACGGTCACTTCCAGTTTATTCCGGTCTTCTAAAACCTCTGTGATATTGATGCGGAATGTGGAATATCCGCCATCATGATGTGCAAGTTCTTTTCCGTTCACAGTCACATCACTGCTTGCATTTACACCAAGAAACTCCAGATATACTTCCTCTGCCTCCGGATCAAATTCCGGTTTTTCAAATGTTTTCTCATAGTGGCAGGTTCCTCTGTAGTAATCATTTCCTCCGTCCTGTCCGTCTTTTGCATTCCATGTATGTGGCAAGTTCACCTGCTCTTGTCTGTTGTCAGGTCCAATGAAAAGCCACTGCTCCATCAGATTTTGAATTCGTCGCATATAACACATCCTTTTTATTATTTATGGTGCCTGTCACTTTGTATCGTTTCAGGCTATTTTTATATATTGTTCCAATTTCAATACATAAATAATAAATAAAATTCGTTAATTTTTCAACGAACCTGACTTAGTCGGTGCTTTTTGTGACGTAAGTGGTGTTCCTTTGTAAATACGAAACCGTCTATCCAAACTATATGTATAATTCAGACAGACGGTTGTTCTTTTACTTCACCGGGAGCAGCACTTCCAGATTGAAACAGTTCATCTCTGTGGATACTGAGATATCCCCCCCGTATTTCTCTGCAATGTGCCGGATACTCTTTAACCCAATCCCGTGATACTGCTTGTTTTTCTTCGTGGTCTTTGGCAGATCATTCTCATACTCCGGTGCCCGCTCGATTGGATTCGAAAAACGGATATATAAAAAATGCTGCTTTTCTGCGACACAGATATCGATAAACCGCATCTCTTTCTCTGAAAACTTTTCCACACACTCGATCGCATTGTCAATAGCATTTCCAAACAGTGCATAAATATCAATGGAATCCATAAAGAAAAGCTTCTTTCCATCGATCACACAGTGCATGGTAATATCTCTTGCCTCACAGATCAGGCTCTTCTCTGAGAGCAATGTATCCAGAATCTCATTTCCTGTTTTTACGATAGAGTCGTAAATGCGGATTGACTGTTCCAGTTCTTTTAAATTTTTCTCCCGTTCTGTCGGG
>OHQO01001090.1_pt1 | contig 10445 bp, 9 predicted proteins | sample 1578051 | NCBI WGS metagenome assembly OHQO01 (sample SAMEA3879592, study PRJEB24766) | human gut metagenome | biome: human-associated habitat; feature: feces | place: USA | collected 1985/1987 | reverse complement strand
GCACAGTCACGCACTTCCGGCGCCCACAAAAGTCCTGAGAACGATGACGTTACCATACCACGAATAAATTCCTTGTGACTATATAGATCAGAATACAGCACAAATGGCATTGGTGCCGCAAGTGCACCAGAGGAACGAACCTGCGAGAATGTACGAATATTTTTCTTATGAAATACTTTTTCAAGCATATGCTGATAAAGAAGTCCTATTGCATTGTGCATCTGCTCACCATCCATTCCTCCTGGAAACTCGGTGCTGTCTGGGAAGGACCAACAGGACGGATTATAATCTGAATTATCACACTCATCGAGCTTAAATCCGGTAATTTCCTTGTCAATCAGCTCTTTTTCATGCCAGTCACCAAAGATCTCACAAGTCTCTTCCATTGAAAAATCTGGCACAAGACCGTTCCACACCTCATAATCGCCGCTGTATGGAACTAGTTTGTCATAAATTTTTGCTGCCGGGTAAACAAATGCATGCTCCCACAAATTAATGTGGTAATTGCTCTGCGTCAGCTCATCAATCAAGTCTTGCGGCTCTGGGAAAAGATTGCTCCACTCATAGGTACAGGAATATGAATGAGAATGCCAGCCAGGCTCTAATCCAATCACATCAATCGGCATCTTCTCATCTCGAAACTGTGATGCCAATTTTTTCACATGCTCCTGATCGCTACCGCCATACACGCGGTACCACATGCCAAGCCCCCACATGGGAACCTTACAACCACCACCTGAAAACAGGTTATAACGCTGAACTGCCGTCTTAATATCACCTGCAAAAAAATACAGATCAATGCCGCTTTCTGACGGAATTTCAATGATTACCTTTCGCTCTTCCTCTGCTCGCTTAAATGCATACAATGCTGACTCACTAAATTCTTTGTGCGGCTGATTCACTTCTTTTTTCATTGCAGAGGCACCCTTTTCGGCACTAGTTCCCATATAAAATGTAGCATAGCGATATGTATCCACAAATAGACCATATCCGGCAGTTGACACATAGAACGGCACAGGTGCATGACTTTCTCCAGTATCCATCTTCGGATCTGAATTTACCTTTATATAGCGTTTTCTTCCCGCTGCATTGACGCTCTGATCGGAAGTGTCACCACGATTCAACGGTATTCCCTTTGTCCCACAAAAGCTCCGTAACTTCCCCGCCATCCTTGAACACCGGAAAATTCAGACCAATCCGCTTTAGCGGATATTCAGACTCGTCATTCCTGTAAATTTCAATTTCCTTAATCAAGGCTGTGACCACATTTCTCTTTTCTTCGTCATTTATTATATTATAAACGCAGTCGAAATTCACCATGATTTTGTAAATATTCTCAAGAGTAATTGCCTGCTGCTTAATTGCATCTCGCCGAAGTCTGGCATCTTCGATTTTTTCCTCCAGCTCAACAATGACATCATATAGGGAATCTAACCGCAAGGTCATATCATGGAGCTTTCGTTCCCGATATTTTGCATCAGCAGGGAGACTGTCAATTTCCCGTTCCAATCTTGTTTTATTCAGATCAACTTCCTTCAGCTTTGCCTGATAGCCCTCCAGTTCTTTATCCACTGCTTTCGTGTCAATCTGAACGCCAATCCGTTTTTTAATGGCTTGGGCATATTCCTCATTCCTTACGATCTCACGAATTGCCTCAATGACCATCGGTTCAATATCGGTCTTTTTCAGCATTGCCTTATATTCACAATGCTTACCCCGGACCATCCTATTCCGACTACATACATAATAGTAAATTTCTTTGTAAGTGCCATCTTTATTTGTCCATGCGTGTTTATTCGTATACATGGGACTTCCACAAACCGGGCATTTCAGCAGACCGGATAACAAATGGACTCGATCCCGCCCAATTTTTGACGGTTGCTTTACTCCGGTTCTAAGACGCTTGGCATGAGCCTTTTCCCATACCTCCTCACTAACGATTCCTTTATGCTGTCCCTCTGTCAGAATGTAATCGTCATTTCTTTTCATCTGGTAATCGTTTTTTGTGCCTTTGACTTTTTCCTTCGTTCTCCGTCCATAGGCAATTTTACCGCAATAAACCGGGTTATCCAATATCAGTTTAATAAAATGTCCTGTCCAATCCTCTAATGTGCCATTCTGCCTCGGAATTTTCCGTATACCTTGTAAATTCAACTGATTCGCGATACCACCCAAACCAATTTCCGATGAAGTATATAATTCAAAAATCTTCCGTATTGCCACAGCCTCTGTTTCTTCAATCATCAGCTTGTTATCTTCCAGTGTATATCCGTAGGGAGCAAAGCCACCATTCCATCCACCTTGCCGTGCCTTTTCGCGCCGCCCGTTCATCGTCTGCTCGATAATATTCTCACGCTCAATCTCAGCCACAGCAGATAGTACAGAAATCAAAAGTTTTCCGCTTGTCTGAGAGGAATCAATCCCTTCTTCTATGCAAATCAGATTTACACCATAAGATTGAACCAGCTCCAAAGAGTTAAGTATATCTGCTGCATTACGGCCAAACCGTGACAGCTTATACACTAAAATATAGTCAATGTCCAAGCCATCCTCAATATCTCTGAGCATTTTTTGAAAGGCAGGCCGTCCCTCAATGGATTTACCGGATTTACCGGCATCTTCATAAGTATCAACAACGATCATTTCCTCACGATCCGCAAATCGTGTCAGCATATTTTTTTGACCTTCCAGGCTGTATCCGTCCACTTGCATCTCTGTGCTGACCCTCGGATACAAAACACAGCGTTTTCCATATCGGTTCATAATTCATACCTCCAAAATTTACTTTTGGAAAATATCCTATGTAAAGCTGCGATTCTCACGCAGCTCCGTCAACCTCGCCCAGCACTCTCATACCATATTTCTCGATGATATGTGCCAGCGAAGTGATAAACGCTTCAAATTTTTGTTCCGCCAGAAGTTCTTCTGACCGGATTTCATCTGAAGGAATCAATGCGCTTTTATTCTGGATATTCTCCATTCAGAATCACCTCCGCAATTCCTAACGAAATTATAACTCTACTTGCACAGCCTGAAAATGATACGGCCTTTCGGCACTTTTATGTAATCCCCAGACTGCACAAGAGCGTCTTGTTTATGTTTTCCATGTCATCCTTGTTTAGATGACCAATATAGTTTTTTAACCTCGACTTGTCGATTGTTCTGATCTGTTCCAGCATAACAACAGATGGTTTCACCAAACCGCATCTGTCATTTAAGTGGTAATGCGTGGGGAACTTTCTGCTTTTTTTGCTTACACTGGTAATTGCTGCAATAATAATCGTAGGACTGAAACAATTTCCCACATTATTTTGAAGAATGAGTACAGGACGAGAGCCACTTTGTTCAGAGCCGATACCAGGGCTTAAATCAGCCGAATATATGTCACCTCGATGGAATTTTTCAAACATCACTCTCGCCTCCTTAATATCTTAATACTTAAATAGCCGCACCAGTCTGAAAGAAATCTTCGGATAAAAACCTGGTGCGGCTACTGTTATTCTGTTCGGATTACTCGTCATATTTGCCACGCCCCCTGACGATGGGAACACAACAGGTCTCCGCTGGCGCGGCTGTCATAACTCCGCAGCGTCGTTTTACTCGTGCGCCGCAGGGTTCCCCCCAAGTCTTTAGGAGGCCGTGAGGAAGTATCTTTAAGCTCCCGTGCAGTCCTCGCGCCGAATCTGCCACCATCCGTTTTGTGAAATCGTAGATCGCTCCGAAACAGTTTTGTTCATCACCTCCCTGGCTGCTCCATCTTCGCGGCGTCCTGCACTCGCTCATGCGCGGGTTATGTACCTGTTCTGCCGTGTATTCAGTTGTCAAAGGTCAGCGAAAGAAAAGCTCCTTCTTGACAGCCATGACAAAAACAGGCGATTTGTCCTGTCTGTACTGCGATTTATTTGAAAAAAATATTTTGCCTTGTCCCTTCATAGAAGCTGCGGACAGCGCAAGCTCCTTACAAGCACAATAAAATAGGTACTATCGTACTCAAAAACGCCTTTTATGAGGTTCTTCCTGCAAGGAAATGGGCACGATAAAATATAATTAAGGAGACGATAGTGCTTATGGAACTGATAAAAGAGCTGGGACGAAGGATACAAAAAGCGCGTAAGGAAAAAGGATTGACGCAGCAGGAACTCGCAGATCTGAGCCACGTTTCTCTAAAGCACGTTCAAGGTTGCGAAAGAGGGGTGAAGAATCCTTCTTTTGAGGTTCTGCGCGCTTTTTGCAAAGTCTTGAATTTATCTTTAGATTCCCTGATGAATCTCGATCTGCCTGAAGATGAGCAAGCCGCCAACGATATGCGGCAGCTTTACCTTTCGTGCCCTCCGGCTGCCAGAAAAGTGCTGTTAAACTCGACCCGCGCGTTGACTGATGAGCTAAAAGAGATGGTGCAGACGGCTGGGGTTGACCCAGATGAACATTTAGAGAATAAGTAAGCCGGTGGAGGAATAAAAACCCCCACCGGCTCTCTTTTTGCCGCTATGCGGCGGTCAGGTTATTGGGCCGTATCCAGCAACCGCGCCAGCTTCTTCAGTCCGCGCCGGATGCTCTCCCACACGCGGCGGCGGTCAGCCCCCTCGATCCGGGCGATCTCGGCCACCGTCATGCCCAGGTAAAACCGGGCGTAGATACGCCGGGCCTGGATGGCGGTCAGCTGCATCAGCGCGGCATACACTTCCTCCCGCAGCAGCTTCTGCTCCAGGACTTCCTCCGGGGTGAGTGACCGGTTGAGGGCATCGTTTTCAATGCCATCCTCCCGGTTCAGAGAGTAGTGAGCCTTGTGCCGGAACTTCCGGCGTTCATAGGCGGCATCGTCCTGCTCCTGGCCCCGGATCGCGGCCACAGCTTCCTCGGCCACGTCTACAAAGACATCGGTTTTATACACATCGGGATACAGTTCCCGAAGATTGATCTTCTGCATTATGTACCTCCATTTCGATTCACGGGTTGACGGGTGAACCAAAATGAAGGCGGTGAGCGACATCTTTCGGGGAAATTCCCGAAAAAACGACAAACAAAAGCGCCAGCATCCGAAGAACGGCGGCTGGCGCTGCTAAAAGAGGACTTATGACACTTATGGACCAGCCACGATAGTGCCTGTTCATAAGCAGATGGAGGCCGATTGACGGTCAGTCTTTTTTTGACAGGTAAATTCCTGCCGAATTATGTCGAAGCGGTCTTTGCTTCACGGCGGCTCCCTCCTAAAGCCGCCGTGTCAGCGTGTAGTCGTCACTCCTTTGTCGAGGGCATAAGGAACGGCGGCCTTGATGTTACTCAAAACCGCCGCAGTACCCGGAAAATCCATTATGGGCGCACGAAGCTGCCTGCCCTGCAACGGTTTTTTTCTTTCCCCGTCTTGCGGGGCAGGATCGCTTGGCTTATTCGGTTTTAGTTTTTCTCTTGTTCGGCTGCCTCTTTCAGCCGGTCAAAACTCTCATCGCTGATGATGTGTTCAATCCGGCAGGCATCGGCCTCCGCAGTTTTTGGGTCAACGCCTGCGGCGATAAGCTGCTCGGTAAAGAAGCAGTGGCGTTCATAGATTTTTTCAGCCACCTCGCGGCCCACATCGGTCAGATGGAGAAAGTGATCTTCGTCCATCATAATAAAGCCGCCGTCCCGCAAGGTAGCCACTGCATGGCACACGCTGGGCTTTGACACCTCCATGTGCCGGGCCACATCTACGGAGCGCACCATACCGCGTTTCTTTTGGAGAACAAGGATGGTTTCCAGGTAGTCCTCCCCGGACGCATGAAGTTTCATCTGAACCTCCTTTACTGAGCCAGCTTCCAGCCGATGGCCTCCTGTCTGGCCGATACAAAATCGGCATACAGGCCCTTTTGCTGGATCAGCTCCGCATGAGTGCCGCGCTGGACGATATGAGCGTTGTCCAGTACAAGGATCTGATCGGCGTTGCGGACGGTTTTCAGACGGTGGGCAATCATGATGATGGTCTTGTCATGGGTCAATGCCTCGATAGCCCGCTGCAATTCATCCTCATTCTCCGGGTCAACGCTGCTTGTTGCCTCGTCCAAAATGATGATAGGTGCGTCCTTCAGCATGGCGCGGGCGATGGAAATCCGCTGTTTCTCGCCGCCGGACAAAGTACCGCCTCCCTCGCCAATCACGGTGTCATAGCCATCCGGCAGGGCAGAAATAAAGTTATGGCAGCAAGCCTTTTTCGCCGCTTCAACCACTTGTTCATGGGTGGCGTCCGGGCAGCCAAACTTGATATTGTTCTCAATCGTATCTGCAAAGAGGTATACGCTCTGGAACACCATCGAGATATTCTTCATCAGGCTGTCCAGCTTGAAATCTCGTACATCCGTACCGCCTATGGTAATCTTCCCGGCATTCACATCCCAAAAGCGGGCAATCAGATTGCACATAGTTGTTTTGCCAGCGCCAGAGGGGCCGACTATCGCCGTTGTTGTCTTTTCCGGGATGGTAAAGCTGACTTGATCCAGTATTTTGCGGTCTGCGTAAGAAAAATCCACCTTGTCAAACACGATCTCACTGGACTCCGGCGTAATGTCAACGCCTTTTTCATCCATTACCGGCGTGTCATCAATGGAGTTTGCCGTATCCATCGAGGCCGCCAACATTTGCAGCAAAGAGGCCATATTCCCGGCGTTCTCCAAATCGTTGAACACCATGAAAGAAGCAATTACCAAAATCAGGCCATAGGCCAGCGGCAGGGAGCCGTCCAGCCAGAACCAAACCGAGGCCAAAAGCAGCAGGACGCTGAACACCCGGACAACGGCCTGTTTGATGGCGTCATAGGGAACACTGGCCTTTGTCAGTTTCAGGTTGTCCCGGCAGCTCGCCTTAATTGCACTGCCAATAGACTGCGTGCTGTCCCGTTCCAGTCCAAATGCTTTAACAATCCCCATGCCCTGAATGTACTCCAACACGGACTCTACAAGGGACTCCTGTGTGTGCTGGCGTACCCCGCTGAGCGCGGCAGATTTGCGAAGCGCCAGTTCCGCCGCCGCAAGGTAAATCAGGACACCGGCAGCGGCCACAAGACCGATCCGCCAGTCAAATACCAACAGGACGATGACGAGGGCAACCGAGTTGAAAAAACCGCCCAGCACTGACACCAGGACACGAGCTGCTGAGTTCTCTACATCACCCAAAGTTGTTGTGACAATGGCAGTAATATTCCCGATACTATTCTTGTTGAAGTAGCCCATCGGGATGTAGCGCAGCCGATCTCCGATGTGGATACGCTTTTCCACCACCATGCAATAGCCGGTTTCCGTCTGCTCCATCGTGGAAAAATAGGTCGTGATGATACGCCCAATGAGGGAAACGGCCATAATTCCCAGCGAAATGCAGATAAATTTTCCGTCCCGGTTGTCAGATACTAACGCGCCGATCACTACAAAGAGGGCAGCAAACTGCATGGCTGAAAACAGCCCGGACAGGAATGAGAATAACAGGGATTTTTTTAGAAGCCCCTTTTTGCTGCCTGCAAAAGCAAAGATTTTTTTCAATGTTCCATACATCTGACAACACCCCCTTACATCTGGTCTTTCGCGCCGATGTGCGCCTGCCACATATCCCGGTAGAGGGGGCAGGTTTCCAGCAGCTTCTCATGCGTACCCTGTGCGTGGATGGTTCCATCCTTCACCACAACGATGTTATCTGCGCCAACAATGGTAGACAGCCGGTGTGCGATCACAATCAGGGTCTTGCCGACAGTTAAAGTGGAAATGGCTTTCTGCACCAGCGCCTCATTCTCTGGGTCGATATAGGCAGTTGCCTCGTCCAAAATGACAACCGGCGCATTTTTCAGCATGGCGCGGGCGATGGCAATCCGCTGGCGTTCACCGCCGGAAAGATGGGAACCGGCGCTGCCGACAACCGTATCATAGCCATTGTCCAGCCCGCGGATAAAGGCGTCGCAACCACTTTGTTCGGCGGCCTGTTCCACCTCCGCGTCCGTGGCACTGGGTCTTCCCATGCGGATATTCTCCCGGATACTGCGGTTAAACAGGTAGTTGTCCTGAGATACATAGGAAATCTGGTCTGCAATTTCAGACAGCGGCATATCCTTCAGCTCATGGCCGCCGAGGGTAATGCTGCCGGATGTAACATCCCAATATCCGGCAATCAGCTTTGCCACCGTCGATTTGCCGGAGCCAGACGGCCCCACAAGGGCGGTCATGGTGCCGGGCCGGATGGTCAGGCTCACACCATGCAAAACCTCTGTTGTCCCGTCATAGGAAAAAGACACAGACCTAAGAGAAATGCCGGTATCTTCCAGCTTGACCGGCGTATCCTTATGGTTCAGTTCTTCAGCGTTCAAAAGCTGGCTGATTTCTTCCACATTTGTCCCTAATACGGCCAAATCGTCCGTAAAGGTAAAGGCTGCAACAATCGGCCCAATCAGTCCCAGCGAGAAAATTACGATAGACAGGAAAGTGGAAAGTTCCAGGCTGCCGGAGATCCAGAACGCGAAGCCGCAGGGCAGCACACAAATCAACACCGATGGCAAAATGGCGTTGTAGGCGCTCATGGTTTTCTGGTTTTCCCGCATCCAGTCCACATAGTAGTTGGCGTTGTAATTCACCGCGTCAGAATATTTTTTGTAGGAACCGGCGGACTGGCTGAACGCCTTTACCACCTCAATTCCGCCGATGTACTCTACAATGGCGTTTGCCATCAGCTTTCCAGCCTTGACTGCGCCTTCCCATTTGACGGGATAATTCTTCATACCGGCAGACATGACAGCAAGGCCCACCACCAGCGTAACAAGGGACAGGAGCGCCATGCGCCAGTCCAAAAGGAACAGGTACACGGCGATAACAAGCGGTACCAGCACATTTGCCGTCATTTCCGGGATCAGGTGTGCGAAGGTTGGCTCCATACCTTCTACCCGGTCAACAATCGTTGTTTTATACTGGCCGGACGGAGTATCTAAAATCGTTCCCATCGGGACGCGGGCCAGCTTTGCGGTGATATTCTCTCGCAGATCGCGCAGCGTGTAATAGGTCGCCGTGTGGGAAATGACTGTTGAAAGATTGGCGAAAACAACCTTTCCCAAATAACCGCACAATGCAACGATACAGGCCGTCATATAACTGGAAAAATCCTGCTCTCCCGACAGCATCAGTGTGACAATATGCGCCACGCAGAAATAGGGCACCATCTGGCAGGCCACGCCTAATACCGCAAGGATAATACTGCCGATGAATTTCCCGTGATAGGGCTTGCCCCATCCCCATAAGACGCCTATGGGCGACTCTTTCTTTTCTTCCTTCATTTTGTAGGCACCCCCTTTATAAAATAGTTTCGGATTTTTTCAAGACCGGCCTCATCCATTTGAAATTTGTCGATGATGGAACCGTCCTCAAAATGGACAATATCCGTACAACAATCTAAAAGCAGCTCAAGATCATGGGTAATGACATACAAGGTAATGCCTGCATCCCTGACTTGTTTCAAGACATTGGCAACCTCTTTCATGTGTTTGTAATCAAGACCGCTGGTCGGTTCGTCAAAAAATAAGATAGAACGCTTGGATGCGATTGCCGAGGCAATTGCTACCCGCTGCTTTTGGCCGCCGGAAAGGGACATAGGGTGTCTGTCTTTGAAGCCGATTAAATCTAACTCGGCAAGGATTTCCTCAGCCCACTCCTGATTTTCCTCCTCCATACTGATCAGGACTTCATCCAGCACAGTTTCCGTGAAAAGCTGGTGATTGACTTCCTGCATCACCATGTAGCAGGTATTTAGTCTGTCTTTAGGCCGATAAGTTCTGCCGTTCCAGATCACCTCACCGCAACGCTTTTCAAGGCCGCAGAAACACCGGGAGAAGGTGGACTTTCCAGCTCCATTATTCCCGATGATCCCGACAATACGATTTGCGGGGATTTTACTTTCCCGGATGTGCAGCGTTTCCGGTTCGTTTTTGTAGGCAAAGCAGAAATTGCGAAGTTCCATTTGCTGACCGGCCTGGGGCAATGCTTTCGGCGGCAACAAATCTTCAAGAATAAAGGTACGCAGCCCCAACTTGGCTCTCTGTTGCTCCGTCAGGCTCTCAAACTCCGCTGCGGAGTAATCTTTTTCCACCTTTCCGCCGGTAATATAGATAAAACGATCCGCAAGACCGCGCAGATAGTAGAGCCGATGCTCTGACACTATAATTGTTTTCCCCTGCGACTTCCAAAACGCAAGTATTGCTCTCAGATCCAGGATAGAGGAAGCATCCAGGTTGGATGACGGCTCATCCATAACCAGCACATCCGGCTCCATGATGGATACCCCGGCACAGGCAATTTTTTGCTTTTCCCCGCCGGAGAGATGAAAGATATTGCGTCCCATCAATTTCTCCAGGCGTAAATCCCGGATGGTCTTATCTAATCGTTCCCGAATACTTTGCTACGGCTGGCCGAGATTTTCACACCCGAATGTGATTTCGCTGGTTGTGTCCA
>OHQO01001084.1_pt1 | contig 10486 bp, 10 predicted proteins | sample 1578051 | NCBI WGS metagenome assembly OHQO01 (sample SAMEA3879592, study PRJEB24766) | human gut metagenome | biome: human-associated habitat; feature: feces | place: USA | collected 1985/1987 | reverse complement strand
TGCCCATGCCGTGAATACCATAAGGTCTCCATCATATTGACGGGGCATAGCGGTTGTGTCGAAATAAATATAGTTCTTCGTGTTGTTGAGGGCCACCCCGACTTCTGTCCGAAGTCGTTTATTCGTGTAATGCCCTCGTAAATTGTAGGCGTGTATCTTGTCAAAACTATTCTTCCATTGATTGTGGTTCCCCTGGTATTGGAGATAGTAGTGATTCGGGGTTTGCGTTTCCAGCAAGGCGTGGACGGTGACGGAGGAATTTCTTCCTTTATTCAAGTACTGGATAATTCGTCCTTCTAATGAATAGTCGGCAGAATAATCTCCGGCCAGGCAAAAACTTCCCCGGATGTCGAAATTAAACATGGTGGTACTGTCCATGTTAAAGGTTCCGGCTGTCAGGTATGTCCCGGTGTATTTGCTGGTTCCCCTGTTATTAATCGTGTCCAGCGAGACCCGTTGATCGTAACTTAGGTATTTGAATTTAAGTCCGGCATATACGCCCGGTAAATATTTATATTTGGGATGTTCATTCAAGATGAATTTGGCGTCGATTTCATATTTCCGGTTTTTGATCATATCGGAATTTCCCTGTTTACTAATGTAGGTAGTATCAGAGAAAAATCCTTCTTCGACACTCTCTTCTTTGAACGAGTAACGATTGTCCTCTGCTTTGAGGGCCAAGGCAAATTTCATGGGATAGGTTATTGTGGTGTCTATCGTGGCACTATCTTTTTGCGTGATGATTTCCTTGGGATTACCGATATTGTATTGCGCCAGAGCCTTGAAATTGAAATTCATGAGATTGTTCTTTGGCTCCATGGCAAGCCGTGTACCGACAACTTTGGGATCAAGCGAGGTATCCCGGATATCGGCTAGGTTTTCGATACCACCATTCTCTGTGATGTGTGCCATGTTCTGGTTTATGAACATGGATATTGCCATCCGGTCTTTCTCGTATGAACTGAAAAAAGAAAAATTGTAAGTTTTGGATTTTTGATAAGAATAGGCTCCATCCGATGAAATGAGGTTATACCGGAATCCGGCATTCCAATAGGGGCGTATGTTCTGAATGTGCCACACGTCCAACCAGTCCTCTGTTTTTCCCCGGCCCCCGCCGTTGAAATAACTTAATTGTGTGAAAGGCGTGGTAGTGTTGTAATCTAACGCGTCTTCCGGTTTAAAAAAATAATCTCTTAGCCGATCTTGCGGTAAGAAATCTTCTCCTCGGGGACGCAGGATGTAAATGTCTGATACGTAAGGTGCCGGGAAGTTTCCCAGGTATGTATTGGAAACACTGTGTTTGAATATCAAGTTTGTGTTTTGTAGCCCGTCTTGAAGTGTATCAATCTGGTAAAATTCTTTATACACACCGTCGTGTACCCATTTCCAAGTTAAACGATGATGCGGAACGTAACGTTGTTCTTTCGTGGAATCACGTTGCATTCCTTCTTCCCGGGGATCCCTTCCATCGGGGTTTTCGTAACCGAAATCACTCTGGGCTAACGATGTGAGTGAAATCAGACAGCATATTATGGTATAAAATATATTTTTCATGGCCTGCAAATATACAGAAACTTTTAAAACTCTCATAAATTAATTACCTTCGCGTCGAATATGTTATAATAATTTTAGTATGGATAAAAATCATCTCGTGGAAGAAGAAGGTGAAGATAAATCATTAAACTTCATCGAACAGATTATTGAAGAGGAGTTGGCCGAGGGAAAGAATGGCGGTCGGGTACATACTCGTTTCCCGCCGGAACCGAACGGGTACTTGCATATCGGGCATGCAACTTCTATATGCTTGAACTTCGGATTAGCAACCGAATACCAGGGAAAATGTAACCTGCGTTTTGATGACACGAATCCCTCGAAAGAGGATGTCGAATATATTGATTCCATACAACAAGATATTCAATGGTTAGGTTTCCAATGGGAAGGAGAACCGCATTTTGCATCTGATTATTTTCAACAGTTATATGACTGGGCTGAAAAACTGATTCTGGAGGGAAAGGCTTATGTGGATGATCAGCCGGCAGAAGTGATCAGCGCTCAACGTATGACTCCCACTGAACCCGGAGTAAATAGTCCTTACCGGGATCGGACTCCGGAAGAGAATTTGGATTTATTCCGCCGGATGAAAAACGGTGAGTTCCAAGCCGGAGAGAAAGTTCTGCGAGCAAAAATAGATATGGCATCTTCTAATATGTTGATGCGTGACCCGATCATGTACCGTATCATGCACGTGGCTCATCACAGAACCGGGGATAAATGGTGTATTTACCCGATGTATGATTTCACGCATGGTCAGAGCGATTATTTGGAAGGTATTACGCATTCTATATGTACGTTGGAGTTCGAGGTACACCGTCCTCTGTATAACTGGTTTCTGGATCAGTTGATTGACACGGAGTATCGTCCCCGGCAGATTGAGTTTGCCCGTCGTAACTTGAGTTACACGGTGATGAGTAAACGTCGTTTGCTGGAACTCGTTCAGAAGGGAATCGTGGCCGGTTGGGATGATCCCCGTATGCCGACGATTACCGGATTGAGACGTGCCGGATATACTCCTGAATCTATCCGTAATTTTGCAGAAAAAGTGGGCGTTGCCCGTCGGGAGATCGTGGTGGATATGGCTTTATTGGAGTTCTGTGTTCGGGAGCATTTGAACAAGGTCGCTCCCCGCGTGATGGCCGTGTTGGACCCGGTTCGGGTGGTGATTGACAATTACCCGGAAGGACAGACCGAAACCGTGGAGATCGAGAACAATCCGGAAGACGAAACGGCCGGAACGAGGATGGTTCCTTTTTCTCGTGAACTATATATCGAACGGGATGATTTTATGGAGAATGCTCCGAAAAAATTCTTCCGGATGACTTTGGGTAATGAGGTTCGTTTGAAAGGTGCTTATATCGTGAAGTGTGAAAGCGTGGAGAAGGATGCGGAGGGAAATATCACGACAATTCATTGTACGTATGATGCGGATACCCGTAGCGGTACCGGATCGGCAAGTAACCGGAAGGTGAAAGGTACTTTGCATTGGGTGTCTGCTCCGGATGCAATCGAGGCGGAAGTACGTTTGTACGATCGATTGTTTAAAGATCCGGACCCTGCCGGACATAAAGATGTTGATTTCAAGGAATTCTTGAATGAAAATTCATTGAAAGTTTTGACGGGATGTAAGTTGGAGCCGAGTTTGAAGGAAGCGAAAGAAGGTGATCGTTTCCAATTCCAACGTCTGGGATATTTCTGCGTGGATAAAGATTCCAAGCCGGGAGCGCTGGTGTTTAACCGGACTGTTGGTTTGAAAGATACGTGGGCAAAACAAAATAATTAATGTGATGAAAGTTACAAAGGAGAAGTTGATGAGTGAAATCCGGGCGTATCTGTTGATCACGTTCGGTTTGTTGATATACACGTTCGCCGTGACGGCATTTTTGGCTCCGCATCGTATGGTCGGTGGTGGAGTAACCGGTATTTCAACAATTATTTATTTCCTTTCCGGAGAGGTGATTCCGATCGGGTATAGCTATTTCGTGATCAACTTTTTGTTGGTGGCGATTGCTATCAAGATTCTGGGACCTCGTTTCGGTTTTAAGACCATTTACGCTATTTTCATGAGTTCTTTCTTGTTGAGTGTGTTTCAGAACCTGATACACGAACCTCTGCTGGAAGATAAATTCATGTGTGCCGTGATTTCTGGTATCATGTGTGGTGCGGGTATCGGTATTTCTCTGGTGAACGGGGGAAGTACTGCCGGTACGGATATTGTTGCCATGATTATCAACAAGTACCGGAATATCAGTCCTGGTAAAATTATCATGTACATCGATGTGTTTATCATCGGATGTAGTTACTTTATCGGGGAGGATACTGTGATAGATCCCACGGCAAAAATAGCCACTATTATCTATGGTTACGTGGTGATGGGTGTTAACTCCTACACGATTGATTTGGTATTTACGGGACAGATGCAATCGGTACAATTCCTTATATTTTCCCAAAAATACGAGGATGTGGCGAATTCCATTACTCGTGATTTGCGACGCGGTGTTACCGTGGTGGATTGTCAGGGATGGTACACCGGAGAGGCTCGTAAGATGTTGATTGTCGTAGCTCGTAAGAGCGAAATGCAAAATATTATGCGTGTAACGAAAATGGTTGATCCTGATGCGTTCTTGACGATGAACACCGTTATGGGAGTTTATGGTCGGGGATTCGATACGCTGAAAATCTGACGATTCGTTTATAAACGTTACGGACAAAGAAGTGGATCAAAAGCCTTTTTGATCCACTTCTTTTTTTCGTATATTTGTCGGGTTAAAATGCACGACAGATGAAAATTAAAGTATTTACAAATAATCCATGGCAAGAGAACACGATCGTGTTGTATGACGAGACAGGGGAGGCTGTGATTATTGATTGCGGTTGTTTTTCGAAGGAAGAAGGCCAACGTTTGAAGAGTTTCTTGGTGGAGAACCAGTTGATTCCGGTAGCATTGTTAAATACACATTTGCATATCGATCATATTTTCGGGAATAATTTCATGCTGGATGAATTTGGGCTATCAGCCCGGGCGCATGAGGCGGATTCGTTTTGGGTAGAAGATGCCGAAAGATATGCGGCTATGTTAGGTGTGAAAGGAATTACCCCGCCACCGGCTTTGGGGGACTACCTGAAAGATGGGGAGGTCGTGAAGTTCGGACATTCGGAATTGAAGGTGATTCATGTCCCGGGACACTCTCCGGGAGGGCTTTGCTTTTATAGTGACAAGGATAAATTACTGGTTGCCGGGGATGTTTTGTTCCAAGGAAGTATCGGCCGGGCTGATTTGCCGGGTGGGGATATGAATCAGTTGTTGAATGGTATCCGGGAAAAATTGTTTGTATTACCCGATGATGTTCGTGTCATTCCCGGGCATGGAGGATTCACGACGATCGGGGAAGAAAAAAGAATGAATCCATTTTTTCAATAGAGTTATATGAGAAGGATCGGAATAATTGTGGCCATGACGTCCGAATATGGATTGGTGAAATCATTATTGGAACAGACAAAAGAGGAATCTGTTCGCGGGCTTCTTTTCACGGAAGGACATATCGGGAACGTGGAGGTTATCTTGGTTAAAAGCGGTATTGGAAAGGTATGTGCTGCTGTCGGTACGATGGAAATGATACAGCGTTACACACCGGATATTATTGTCAATACCGGGGTAGCGGGAGGGATAGATCCCTTGACACAAGTGATGGATATTGTTGTGGGCGAGAATATGGTTTATCATGACGTGTGGTGTGGGGAAGGAAATGAATATGGTCAGGTGCAAGGTTTGCCGGCTCGTTTTGTTTCGGATAAGGAGTTGTGTAAATTGGCATTGTCTGTTGCTCATGAGGGTAATGTTTACGGTGGTTTGATATGTAGCGGGGATAAGTTTATTACCGATAAAGAGGAGTTAACGGAGATTAAAAAACGTTTTCCGGAAGGAATGGCGGTAGACATGGAATCATGTGCCATTGCACAAGTTTGCTATATGTGCGGGGTTCCATTCTTGAGCTATCGTATTATCAGTGATACTCCCGGGGTAAAAGATCATTACAAACAATATTTGAATTTTTGGGAAGAGGCACCTAAACGTTCTTTTGAAATGATTAAAGTGTTGATAAAAGTCTTATCAGAAGAATAAAATTTAAAGTATGGAAAAAATACCGAGTTTTACGATTGATCACCTGCGCTTGTTGAGGGGAATTTATGTTTCCCGTAAAGACTATTTAGGCGATCAGGTGGTCACGACGTTTGATATACGCATGAAGGAACCGAACCGGGAACCCGTTTTGGGGCAGGGGGAGTTACATACGATAGAGCATCTGGCGGCGACCTATTTGCGCAATCATAAGGAGTGGGGTGACAAGATCGTGTTTTGGGGACCCATGGGATGTTGTACGGGAAATTACTTTTTGATGAAAGGCGACTTGGAGTCCCGTGACATTGTGGAGTTAATGCGGGAAACCTTCCGTTTTATCCGGGATTTCGAGGGAGAAGTTCCCGGTGTTGCTGCTAAAGATTGTGGTAATTATTTGTTACACAATTTGCCTATGGCAAAATACGAGGCTGCAAAATATCTTTCCGAAGTGTTAGATGTGATTGAGGAGAAGAATTTGATATATCCAATGTAATGAAAATAGGAATTATAGTTGTTTTGATAGCCTTATTAACGGCTTGTGGGGAGAATAAAGACAAGGAGAGAACGATTAGCGTGAGTATTTTACCGCAGCGTTATTTCGTGGAGAGAATTGCGGGTGATTACGTGAAGGTGAACGTGATGATTCCACCGGGAGCGAATCCGGCGGTGAGTGATCTGAGTACGGAGCAGTTGAAGGCTTTACACAATAGCTCTGTTTATTTTGCTGTGGGATATTTGCCTTTCGAGTTGAGTAATTTGTATCCTTTTCTGGAAACGCAGAAAAATATGTTGCTTGTGAAGCAATCTGTCGGGATGGATTTGGAACAAGGAGCTTGTAATCATGATCACGGGGATGGGCATCAGCACGATCATGGTTCGCATGACGGGAATTTTGATCCTCACGTGTGGATGTCTCCCAGGTACGCGGAGATGATGGCTCGTACGATATTAGATGTGTTGGCGGCAAAGTTCCCCGATCAGCGGGAGACATTTGAAAAGAACTATCGTCAGTTCCGGGTGGAGATTGATAGCATTGATCAGGCAGCCCGTCGGATTATTCCGAAAAAAGAGAATAAAACTTTTCTAATTTATCATCCGGCGCTGACTTATTTTGCCAAGGATTACGGGATGGAACAAATCTCTATTGAAGATGAGGGAAAGGAACCGAATCCTTCGCACTTGAAAGCGGTGATTGATTCTTGCCGGACTAAAGGAATAAAGATTGTTTTCATTCAGAATCAATTCGATGTGGACAATGCCAAGGCTATCGCCAAGGAGATTGATGGAGAGGTGATAGCCATAGACCCGTTAAGCCCGGACTGGAAGGCCGAGATGTGTTCTTTATTGGGTATCATTGAACAGAAAATGAAATAGAAGAATGAATGAACTTCTGGAGTTAAAAGGGATTACAGCGGGATACGAGCAGACGGTCGTGTTGCGGGACGTAAATCTTACCATTCGGGAACATGATTTTATCGGGATCATCGGACCGAACGGGGGAGGGAAAACAACTTTATTGAAGGTGATTTTGGGATTGCTAAAACCTTTCTCCGGTGGAATTGTTTATCATGTTACGAAACAATCGTTGTTTGGTTATTTGCCTCAGAACAGCCGTTTTGATGCAAGATTTCCGATTAGCGTGAAAGAGGTCGTCTTGTCCGGTTTGATGTCGGAGAAGGGAATTTTTAAGGGTTACACGAAGGCTGATCGGGAAAAGGTGGATGATCTTTTAGAAACATACGGAATGGGAGGTTTCGGAAATCGCCCGATAGGAGAGCTTTCCGGAGGACAGATGCAGAGGGTATTCCTGTGTCGAGCTATTATTTCTTCCCCGAAAATTCTTATTCTGGATGAGCCTTCTACTTACGTGGATGCGAATTTTGAGAACGAATTCTATTCCGTGTTGGGCGAGTTGAACAAAACGATGAGTATCGTGATGGTTTCTCACGATTTGGGAACAATTTGTTCTTACGTGAAGACGATTGCCTGCGTGAATGGCGGCTTGCATTATCATGAATCAAATTTGATCACGCCGGAACAATTGAAATTATATAATTGTCCGATTGAATTGATCTCTCACGGTACGGTACCTCATCGGGTGTTGTTGAAACACGATCGTACAATTGAAAATTGAAAGTGAAGGGAAGCACTAGATTGATTGTTTTTTCAATCTAAAATCTAAAATCATTAAATCTAAAATTAATAAGGTGTTTGAATTATTAGAATATACTTTTTTCCAGAATGCACTGTTGTGTACAATTCTGATTGGCGTGAGTTGTGGATTGGTAGGAACTTATATTGTCGCCAAACGGATGGTCTTTATCAGTGGGGGAATCACACATGCTTCTTTTGGGGGATTGGGGGTAGCCTATTTCTTAGGATTATCGCCTCTTTTCGGGGCGGCCGTGTTTGCTTTGGCTGCCGCTTTCTGTATTCTATATCTTTCGGATAACAAGCGATTTAAGGAAGATTCTTTGATTGGGATTTTCTGGTCTGCGGGTATGGCCATTGGGGTGTTGTTTATTTATCTGACACCGGGGTATGCTCCTAATTTGTTATCTTACCTGTTTGGGAATATCCTCACGGTGACGGGAGAGCAGGTTCTTCTCTCGCTTCTGTTGTGCTTGGTGATCATCGTGTTCTTTGCTAAATTTTATCGTCCTTTATTTTATATCGCTTTTGATAAAGAATACAGCCGGACGCATTTCGTCGCATTGAATTACAGCGTTGATCGCCTTGTGTATCGTGTTGTGTATGAAGCTAGCGGGAATCATTCTCGTGATTTCGTATCTCACCATACCACAAGCTATTGCCGGGATGTTTCATAAGAATTTCACGAAACAGCTGGTGTGGGCTACGATTATCAGTTGTGTCGGTTCAATTATCGGCTTGTTTACTTCGGCAGCGTTGAAATTACCTTCGGGGGCAACTATCGTGCTCTGTTTCTTGTTGATCTTTATTGTTTGCTATTTGTGGAAAAGGAAAAAATGAAAGTCGCCGAATTCGGCGACTTTCACTACTTATTCATTCTGTAACCCAATGCTCCTGAGGGACATTTATTGATTTGTTCAATTAGTTCTGCTGTTGTTGCGTTTTCGATTTTGACCCAGGGTCTTTCTTTAGGATTGTACACCTTGGGTAACATTTTCACGCATACCCCGGCGTGTTGGCATAAGCCGGGTTGCCAGATAATGGTTAATTCTCCGTTTGTATATTCAATTCTTTTATCCATATGTGCTTATTTTATATTAATACCTTTCATCACAATGCGTCTCCATTCGGGGTGTTTTTTGATATAAGCTGCCACAAAAGGACAAAGCGGAACGAGTCGAAGTCCTTGACGTTCGATGTCTTGCAATGTTTTTTCAACGAGTTGACTACCTATCCCTTTCAGTTCCCGCGGGACCTCTGTATGTGTAAGATATATTTCTCCGTTGATTGATTTTATATATTCGATTTTCGGTGTGTAGTTCCCGATGCGAAATTCGTATTGTTGCCGATGTACGTCATCTTTTAATTCATAATCCTCAGTCATAGCCTTAAATTTTAAAGTTTAATTATAAATTAAACGTTTAAAGCATTCCTTTGGTTTGTATTTTATGGATTATTTTGAATGAAATATCCGAGAATTAAGATTGCAGGGGAAATATGAGAAGAAAAAGGGGAGTTCCTTTGTAAAGGAGACTCCCCGGATCCGATTATTTAATGTAATTTTGTGCGAATTCACGTCCAGCACGTAATGCTTTCAAGTTCATCTCTACGACATCTGCACCTTTGCGTTCGAAAATTGCCATGATACCTTTTTCCAGGTATTCGAAGGGAATTTCGATGAAAGGAGAACCGGCTCCCATCATCACGAAGTTGCTGGCACGTACGTTACCTGCCGCTTCTTTAGCGATGCTGTCAGCGTCAATGATTACCTGGTGAGGAAGGGCTTTCAACGTAGCCATCAAGGTCTCAACTTCCGGGTAATTCGGGATATTGATGAATGGAGTAGCGTTTGTTACCACATACCCTCCTTGTTTCAAGTAAGGGAGGTAACGTAATGCTTCCATCGGCTCAACTGAAAGGATAATATCAGCTGTTCCTTTGGCGATCAAGTCTGAGAAAATCGGTTTGTCGGAGATTCTCATGAAAGACTGCACATCACCTCCACGTTGACTCATTCCGTGAGTCTCGGCTTGTTTCATGTACAGGTTATTGTTGAGGGCGGCAGACCCCAATGCTGCTGCGATAGAAAGGATTCCCTGTCCACCTACACCCGCTAATATAATATCTGTCTTCATAATTTTAAATTTTAAGTTTTAGATTTTAAATTGATTATTGAATCAATTTATTTTTTCTTTTTCTTAGCGTCTCTTGCAGCTTTCTGGATACAAACTCTTCTCGGGATGATTACGGATACACCCTTGTATTCGATTTCGTCACGGATGATCTTGCATAATTCATCGTGATTTTTCGGTACAGGAAGTAGAACACGGATATGTTCCGGTTCAACACCAATACCGCGACAGATAGATTCCAGATGTCCTAGTGCTGAAGATTCCTGACCTCCGGTCATGGAGATGGATTCATTATCGGAAATGATAATTGTGATGTTGGCTTTCTCGTTTACAGCATCCAGTAACCCGGTCATTCCGGAGTGAGTGAATGTGGAGTCACCGATAACGGATACAGCTGGGTATAATCCTGCATCTGCGGCACCTTTGGCCATGGTGATAGAGGCTCCCATGTCCACGCAAGAGTTGATCGCTTGGAATGGAGGAAGGGCTCCTAAAGTATAACAACCGATGTCAGAGAATACACGTGCAT
>OHQO01001075.1_pt1 | contig 10578 bp, 6 predicted proteins | sample 1578051 | NCBI WGS metagenome assembly OHQO01 (sample SAMEA3879592, study PRJEB24766) | human gut metagenome | biome: human-associated habitat; feature: feces | place: USA | collected 1985/1987 | reverse complement strand
TAAGGCGGCCCCGGAGTGCCCGGGCCTGAGCCTTGGCACCGTATACCGTAACCTGAATAGTCTGGTGGATGCGGGCCGGGTGCGCCGGGTGTCCATTCCAGGCAAGGCTGACCGCTTTGACCACACGCTGCCCTGGCACAGCCATCTGTACTGCACCGTGTGCGGCAGCGTGACCGATGCCGAGGTGGACGAAGAACAGGTGATGAAACTGGTGAGAAACCAGAAGGGCCATGTGCAGGACTGCGCTGTTGTGCTGATCGGCGTATGCGAGGTCTGCTGCGAGAAGCAGGCGCAGGAAAACGCCCACTGAACCATAAAATTTGCACGGAACCTCTTGCCCGGAGCGTATAAACAGGGTATACTATAGAGAAGGCTCTTTTCAGAAAGTGCAAATAGATTTTCGCCGCACAGGGCGCTTCGGCCCGGCGGAGAAGGATGGTTTGATTGGAATACATTAGTTTTGAACATAATAACATTGCCGCTGAGCTGGTAAAGCAGTTCTATGATACGCCGCCGCTGGCCTTTGTGCACAGCTATGGCTGTCAGCAGAACGTGAACGACGGCGAGCGGATCAAGGGTGTGCTGATGGACATCGGCTATGGCCTGTGCGATAAGCCCGAGGATGCAGACCTGATCCTCTTCAACACCTGCGCCGTGCGTGAGCATGCCGAGCAGCGTGTGTTCGGCAATGTAGGTGCCCTGAAGGGACTCAAGGAAAAAAAGCATGATCTCATCATCGGCCTGTGCGGATGCATGGCCAACCAGAAGCACGTGGTAGAAAAGCTGCGCCAGAGCTATCCTTACGTTGACCTTGTGTTTGGCGTGGACGGAATCGATACCCTGCCGCAGCTCATTGCCCAGAAGCTGCAGAAGCATAAGCGTGTGCTGATGGAGCCCGCCCAGCGCCCGGTCATCGTGGAGAATATCCCCATCCGGCGTGAGAGCGAGTTCCGCGCATGGCTGCCCATCATGTACGGCTGCGACAACTTCTGCACCTACTGCATCGTGCCTTATGTGCGCGGCCGCGAGAAGAGCCGCAAGCCCGGTGATATCCTTGCTGAATTCCGCGGTCTTGTGGAAGCAGGCTATAAGGAGATCACATTGCTGGGACAGAACGTCAACAGCTACGGCAAGGGTCTGGAAGAAAAGGTGGACTTTTCTGATCTGCTCAACCTGCTGTGCACGGTGCCCGGCGATTATCACATCCGCTTTATGACCAGCCACCCCAAGGATGCCAGCCACAAGCTGATCGACACCATTGCCGCCCAGCCGAAGCTGTGCAAGCACCTGCACCTGCCGGTGCAGTGCGGCTCCGATGAACTGCTGAAGAAGATGAACCGCCACTACACGGTGGAGCAGTACATGGAGCTGATCGAATACGCTCGCAAAACGGTGCCCGGCATCACCTTTTCCAGTGACATCATCGTTGGCTTCCCCGGCGAGACCGAAGCGGACTTTGTAAAGACGCTGGAACTGGTGCAGAAGGTGGGTTATATGCAGCTGTTCACCTTTATCTATTCCAAGCGCACCGGCACCAAGGCTGCCGAAATGCCGGACCCCACCCCCCGCAAGGAAAAGACCGACCGCATGACCCGCCTGCTCAAGCTGCAGGACGAGATCGCCATGGCGCTGGTCAAGGCGCAGGTTGGTCAGACTGTGAAGGTACTGGTAGAGGGCTTTGGCCGCAATGAGGGCACCCTCTCCGGCCGTCTGGACAACAACCTGACGGTGGAGTTCACGGCAGACGCTTCCCTGATGGGCAGCTATGCCAACGTACATCTCACGGGCGCACGGGCGACTGTGCTGCTGGGTGAGCTTGCCTGAGTGATTCCGGGGCAGTGCCCCTGAACGTATAAATAAGAAGGAGACCATTCAAATGGATTGCATTGATCTTTTCAAGCGCGCAGCCGTTGCGCTGCAGACCGATAGCCGCTACCTCGTTCTGGATCAGACCCGCAAGGCAAACGATAAGGACGAAGAGCTGCAGAACCTGATCGGCGAGTTCAACCTCGCCCGCATGGATCTGAACAATGAGATCGGCAAGAGCGAGCGCAACGATGCCCGCATCGCCGAACTGAACGAAAAGGTGAACAGCCTGTACGGCCAGATCATGGGCAACGAGGGCATGGTGGCTTACAACGAGGCCAAGCGTGACTGCGAGAACCTCGTGAACTATATCGATGCCATCATCAACACTGCCATGAATGGCGGCGACCCCATGACGGTACAGGAGCCTTCTGCTTCCTGCACCGGCAGCTGCTCCGGCAAAAACAAAACGCGGCTGTGCAAAACAGACCGCGTTTTGTTTGCAAAAGCGGTTACAAGCCGCAAACTTGTGCACAGAACCATAGAACGGGAGAGAGGGTAAACCATGGCAGAGCTGTCGCCCATGATGCAGCAATATCTTGAGATCAAAAAACAACATAAGGACGAAATTCTGTTTTACCGCATCGGCGATTTTTATGAGATGTTCTTTGACGATGCCCTGACGGCATCCAAGGAACTGGATCTGACCCTGACCGGCAAGCAGTGCGGCATGGAAGAGCGAGCACCCATGTGCGGCGTGCCCTTCCACAGCTACGAGGGATATGTGGCGCGGCTGATCGCCAAGGGATACAAAGTAGCCATCTGTGAGCAGGTGGAAGACCCGGCCAAGGCCAAGGGCCTTGTCAAGCGGGACATCATCCGCGTGGTCACACCCGGCACGGTCATTGAGAGCAGTATGCTGCAGGATGACCGCAATAACTACATTGCCAGTATCTTCCTCAAAGGAAAGAAAGCAGGTTTGTGCTTTGCGGATGTCTCTACCGGTACGGCCCATATCACAGAGCTGAATGCAGACAAGATCGCCCCGGCGGTCATTACGGAGCTGTGCCGCTACCATCCCAGCGAAGTGCTGATGAATCCGGGTCTGCTGGACTGCCGCGAGGTGACGGCGTACATCAAAAAGAATATGACTTGTTCGGTGGAGCTGATCGAAGAGGAGCGCTATGCACCGGGCCTTGTGGCGGCATCGCTGGAAAACCAGTTTGGCCGTGACTGGGCGCAGGCCACCGGCATTGCAGCGGACGGCCTTGTGCGCTTTGCCATGGCGGCACTGCTGGAATATCTGCACGATACCCAGATCAAGGGCGTGGAACGTCTGAAAACGGTCATAACCTATAATAAGGCCCAGTTCATGCGTCTTTCGCCCGTGACCCGCGCCAATCTGGAGCTGACCGAGACGCTGCGCGGCCGCGAAAAGCGGGGCACGCTGCTCTGGGTGCTGGATAAGACCAGTACATCCATGGGCAAGCGTATGCTGCGCAGCTGGATCGAGCAGCCGCTTATTTCCAGTTCACTCATCAACCACCGCCTGAACGCTGTGGAGAGCCTTGTCAAGCAGACCATGGCCCGCGGCGACCTGACCGAAGAGCTGGGTTACATTGCGGATATGGAACGCCTGATGACCCGCACGGTTTACGGCTCTGCCACACCCAAGGAGATCTATACGCTGGCCCAGACCTGCGACCGGCTGCCCGGCCTGCGCAGGCTGGCTGAGGCCTGCGGCTGCCCGGAGCTTGCTGAACTGGCAGTACAGATCGATCCGTTGGAGGACATCAAGGCCCGTATTTATGCGGCGGTGGACCCGGAAGCGCCCTCTACCCTCAAGGATGGCGGTGTCATTGCCAAAGGCTACCATGCCGAAGTGGACGAGCTGCGTTCCATCCGCGACAATACCAAGGGCGTTCTGGCGCAGCTGGAAGCCCGCCTGCGACAGGAAACCGGCATCCCCAAGCTGAAGATCGGCTATAACCATGTGTTTGGCTACTTCATCGAGGTGAGCAACTCCTATAAGAGCATGGTGCCGGAGACCTACATCCGCAAGCAGACCCTGACTTCCGGCGAACGCTACATCACGCAGGAACTGAAAGAGCTGGAAAGCAAGATCTTAGGTGCCCACGAACGGCTCATCACGCTGGAGCACCGCCTGTTCAGCGAACTGCTGGAAAGCATCAGCGCTCAGCTGGACCGCATCCAGCGCACGGCCAATGCGGTGGCCCAGCTGGATGTGCTCACGGCGCTGGCGCAGGTGGCAGCGGAAAACAACTACTGCCGTCCCATCGTGGACGACAGTGACGAGCTGACCATCACCGAGGGCCGTCACCCTGTGGTGGAGCAGATGCTGAAAGGCAGCCTGTTTGTACCCAATGATACCACCCTGAACTGTGGTGCAGACCGCTGCCTGATCATCACCGGCCCCAACATGGCAGGTAAATCCACGTACATGCGCCAGAATGCACTGATCGCGCTGATGGCGCAGATCGGTTCCTTCGTGCCGGCATCCAGCTGCCACGTGGGCGTGGTGGATGCCATTTTCACTCGCATCGGTGCGTCGGACGACCTGTCTGCCGGTCAGTCCACCTTTATGGTGGAGATGACCGAGGTAGCGGAGATCCTGAAAAATGCCACCGCCAAAAGCCTTGTGGTGCTGGACGAGATCGGCCGCGGCACTTCCACCTTTGACGGTATGAGCATTGCCCGCGCCGTAGTGGAGCACATTGCAGACCCCGCCAAGGGCCTTGGCTGCAAGACTCTGTTTGCCACCCACTACCACGAGCTGACCGAGCTGGAAGGCGGCGTGGATGGCGTAAAAAACTACAATATTGCAGTAAAAAAACGCGGCGAGGACATCACCTTCCTGCGCCGCATCGTGCGCGGCCCGGCGGATGACAGCTACGGCATCGAGGTGGCAAAGCTGGCAGGCCTGCCCGGCAGTGTGACCCGCCGCGCCCATGAGGTGCTGCGCGCGCTGGAAGCAACTGCACCTAAAAATAAAGTAGAGCAGATGGATTTTGATGCCCTGCAGGAGTATAACTCTCCGGCTGTGCCCAGCGAGATGATGGACAAGCTGGAAGCTCTGGATGTGGAAACACTCACCCCCATTGAGGCTTTGAACTTCCTCTACGAGCTGAAAAAGACCCTGAAGGGCAGCCTGAACAGATGAAACTGCTCTACCTGACCCAGACCATACAAGGAGGGAAAACACCATGGCAGTGATCCATGTTCTGGATAAGCACACAGCCGAGCTGATCGCAGCCGGTGAGGTGGTCGAGCGTCCGGCATCCGTTGTTAAGGAGCTGCTGGAAAACTCCATTGATGCCGGTGCCACGCAGGTGACCGTCAGCATTGAATCCGGCGGCGTCAAGCTGATCGAGATCAGCGATAACGGCACCGGCATCGAGGCAGAATATATCTCCACGGCGTTTATCCGCCACGCCACCAGCAAAATTGAAACACCGGACGATCTGACCAACATCCATACGCTTGGCTTCCGCGGTGAAGCACTGGCATCCATTGCCAGCGTGGCCCGTGTAGAGCTGACCACCCGAACCGAGGTGGACGAGTTTGCCACGGTCTACCGCATTGAGGGCGGGGAAGAGGTCTCCCGTGAGCCGGGTGCCAGAGCTGTGGGCACCACCATCCGGGTAAAGGATCTGTTTTACAACACGCCTGCCCGCATGAAGTTCCTCAAAAAGGACTCCTCCGAGGGCACCTTTGTGTCGGATACAGTTACCCATGTAGCGCTCAGCCACCCGGAAGTCAGCGTCAAGTTCATCCGTGAGGGCAAGCTGCAGTATGTCACGCCCGGCGACGGCCAGCTGCGCGGTGCAGCCTATGCGGTGCTGGGCCGGGAGTTCAGCCGGGACCTCATTGAGCTGAAAAATCAGGAGGGCGTGTACCGCATCACCGGCCTGGTCACCCCGCCCAAAAGCTGCCGCGCCAGCCGAAGTATGCAGCATTTCTACATCAATGGCCGCTATGTGCGCAACCGCACCATGATGGCCGGTATGGAGATGGCGTTCAAGGGGACCATGATGCAGGGCAAGTTCCCGGGCGGAATTCTGCTGCTGGAAATGCCGGCCGACCTTGTGGATGTCAATGTGCATCCGGCCAAGATCGAAGCCCGCTTTGCCCGCGAAAATGATGTTTTTGATGTGGTGTATCATGCCGTCAAGCTGGCATTGGCTCAGCCCGGCACTGGTGAACGGCTTTTTACCTTTGAAGCAGACAAAGAAGAAGAAAAAGCTGAAAATTCAAAAAAAGACACTGATATAATCAAAAATGATGTAAAGAATAATAACTTTACGGGCCTTTCTGCGATCATTCGGGGGCAGGCAGACCCGGGCGTTCTGCCACAGCAGCACTGGGAACCGGCAAAACCCGCCGCAGCACCGCAGCAGCCTGCCCCGGCTGCTGCAATGCAAATACCGACAGCACCCAGTGTGCCGCGCTGGAAAGGCAGTGCTCAGAACGAGGATATGCTGGATCCGTTCGTGACCCTTCACAGCCCGAAGCTGGAAACGACAAAGGCACCAGAGCCGTTCCGTGCGGCGGCAAGTGAAACGCAGCTGGATGTGGAACCGGAATTTGGTGAGACAAAACTGCATTCGCCTCAGGACCATATGGCAGCGTGGAACCCTGCGCAGGAAGCACCAAAGGAAGAACCTGAGAGTGCACCTTATGTAGAAACAGAACCGGATGCGCCGGAAGCGGCAGAACAGGAAACTGTACTGGCCGAGCCGGAGCAGATGAACTTTGATCCGACGGCGGATCAGCCGGAGCCGCTGCGCTATGTGGGCGAGGTGTTCAGAACATATATCCTTGCAGAACGCGGCGACGAGCTGTGCCTGATCGATAAACACGCTGCCCACGAGCGCCAGCTGTACGAAAAACTGGCCGCGAATTACGGCAATGTGCCCAGCCAGATGCTGCTGGAGCCTGCTGCCATCGACCTTGCTGCGGAGGAAAAGCAGGCCCTGCTGGATAACATTCCTCTGCTGGAAAATGCGGGCCTTGAGATCGCGGACTTTGGCGGCAATACCGTGGTGCTGCGCGCGGTGCCCGCAGATGTGGAGCCGCAGAATGCCGAAAGCCTGCTGGTGGAGATCGCAAATAAGCTGCTCAAGGGCGGCCATGATGCGCTGAACGAGCACACTGAGTGGGTGCTGCATTCTATCTCCTGCCGTGCAGCCATCAAGGCGGGGGACAAGTCCTCGCCGCAGGAACTGCTGGCGCTGGCCGAAAAGATCCTTTCCGGCGAGGTGCCGCCGTTCTGCCCGCATGGCCGCCCCTGCGTACTCAAATTGACCCGGAAGGAGCTGGAAAAGCAGTTTGGACGCATCGTATAAACATCCCGTGGTGGCCGTCGTCGGCCCTACCGCAACCGGAAAGACAGCGCTGGGCGTAGAGCTTGCAAAACATTTTTCCGGCGAGATCATCAGCTGTGATTCCATGCAGATCTATAAAGGTCTGGACATAGGCACGGCAAAGGTGACACCGGAGGAGACCTGCGGTATCCCGCATCACGGCGTGGATATCCTTACGCCGGACAAGGCTTTCAGCGTGGCAGACTTTACCGCCATGGCCGGAAAGCTGGAAGAAGAGATCTCTGCCCGGAAGAAGCTGCCCATCCTTGTGGGCGGCACAGGGCTGTATGTTCAGAGCTTTCTGTATGGGGTGCGCTTTACAGAGGAAAAAGCACCTGCCGGTCTGCGGGAGCAGCTGGCGGCGGAACTGGCTGCAAAAGGCGGTGCTGCCATGTACGAAGAACTGAAGCAGGCCGACCCGGAAGCTGCTGCGGCTATCCACCCGAACAATCAGGTACGGGTGCTGCGCGCACTCGAGCATTACCGTGCCACTGGCAAAAAGCTGAGCGAACAGAAAGCGGAGTCTCTCCCACCGGAGCGGCCCTACCGCAGCCTGATCCTCGGTCTGGATTTCCCAGAGCGCGCGGTACTTTACCGCCGCATTGACCTGCGTGTGGACAAAATGCTGGAAGCGGGCCTTATAAAGGAAGCGGAGCATGTCTGGCAGAACCGGGAAAGCTTCCGTACGGCAGCGCAGGCCATCGGATACAAGGAGTTCTTTCCGTATTTTGAGCAGACGGCTCCATTGGAAGCCTGCACGGAAAAGCTCAAGCAGGCGTCCCGCAACTATGCCAAGCGCCAGCTGACCTGGTTCCGCCATATGGACGGTGTGGTCTGGCTGGATGCCGGTGCACCGGATGCAGTGCAGACTGCCATCCGCAAAACTAGCGAATTTTTAGCGAAAGGATGATCGATATGCCGGATGAGACCCAGAAGGAACGCCATGCGCCGCATGTGCTTACCACTCTGGCAGGCGTGCTGATCGCGTTTCTGCTGCTGGCAGCAATTTATGTGGTGTATCAGGCCGCACATATCCTGTTCCCGCAGAATGTTTATGAGACTGCGCTGCCTGCGGTCATTTCGGATACGGTGGAAGCCGACGGAGTTCTGCTGTTCGACGAAAGCTATGTGGCAGGCAGCGGAAACCTTGGATATCTTGCTGCCGACGGCGAGCGCGTTTCAGCGGGCACCGCAGTAGCAGAGGTGTACAGCAACGCTTCGCAGGCTTCGCTGCGCCTGCAGCTGAACCAGCTGAATGATCAGATCGACCTGCTGCAGAAATCGCAGAACACTTCTGCGCTGCAGCTGGATACCCTTTTAAAAGAACGTTCTTCTGCGCTGTATGACCTGCTGGATACGCTGGACGACAGCGATTATGAAGCGGTGGATGATGATGCCAATGCCTACCTGCTGGCCCAGAACAAGCTCTGGGTGGTAACGGGCGAAGCTGCAAACTTTACCGATCAGATCACTGCGCTGGTCCAGCAGTCCCAGAGCGTGCAGGCGCAGCTGGGCAGCCCGGCGCAGATCACTGCACCGCAGACCGGCTATTTTGTGCGCTCTTCCAGCAGCGGACGGCTCAATGCCAGTGCCGATGATATCCTTGCACTGAACGCACAGGAGCTGCAGGGCTATCTGCAGTCCGACCCAGTACTGGCACTGGACGGCTGCGCCGGTAAGATCGTGGCAGGGTTCACATGGCGCTATGTGGGCGTGTGCACTGCAAAGCAGGGCGAAAAGCTGCTGGGTCAGAACGGCAAGCCGCTGAGCACAGCGGTGGAGATCAGCTTCCCGGGTCAGGTGGAGAACAGCCTCAAGGCCACCGTCACCGAGGTGGAGATCGATCAGGACAGCGGCCTTGCCCGCTTTGTGCTTTCCTGCAACTCCATCAACGGCGATGTGCTTTGCCTGAACCGGGCTGCAGCATGCATCTCGGTAGGAGAGCGCAGCGGCCTGCGGGTGCCTGCTGCGGCTGTGCACTATTTAAAAGAGGATGGCACCGAGGCACAAACGCAGGGCGAAAACTACATTCCCGGTGTGTACGTGAAACTTGGCAACATTGCCCGCTTCTGCCCGATCGACCCGGTGGACGCAGACCATCCCATCATCACGGACGGCGATTACATCCTTGTTCTGCCCGAAGGGACCGAGGGCTCGGTCAGCAAGGTGAGGCTTTATGACGAAATAATCGTTTCCGGACAAAATTTGTATGATGGAAAGCTTTTGTAGTTATTGACATCTGAGGCAAAAAATCCGATAATAGATAAAGCTATTATTTGCATCTATTTGCAAAGAACGCCAGGCAGCGCCATGCTGCCCGAATGAAAGGAGCAGATTGTATGTCTTTGCTTGACAGCATTAAGAAAGGTCTGTTTGACCAGGAAGACGATTACGAGGATCAGTACATTGACGATGGCCCCCAGATGGTAAACAATAACAATGGCATCGGCCTTGGTGCTGACGACGAAAATGAAGAGCCTGTTGAGGGTGCCAAGAAGAACGGCAAGGTGGTCAACATCAATGCCACCACTCAGCTCAAGGTCGTTCTGGTCAAGCCTGAGCGTTTTGAGGATGCCAGTACCATTGCTGACCACCTGAACAACAAGCGCACCGTGGTGCTCAATCTGGAGTCCACCAACAAGGAAGTGTCCCGCCGTCTGGTGGATTTCCTGTCCGGTGTTGCATATGCAAACAATGGCCAGATCAAGCGCGTGGCCAACAGCACCTTCATCATCACTCCGTACAACGTGGATATCATGGGTGATCTGCTGGACGAGCTGGAGAACAATGGCGCGTTCTATTGATCCGCAGCCCAAGGCGGCGCGCGGGTTCATCCCTGCGCGTACCGATGAAGAACGCTATCTCATGCGCCATATCGAGGACTTGGCCCACACGGCCTTTTCCCGGGACATTGCGCGGTATTCGGCTTTCCTGAGTGACCGCGAGCAGGACTTGGCCCGCGCGGCACTGGGCCGTGCCGGTGTGCAGGAGGGCTTCCGGTTTGAGGGCGGCTGGCTGAATGCGGAGCGCAGGGTGCTCTGTATCGAGCCGGAGTATAGCTGCGGCGAAGCACCCATCTGCTGTGTGCGGCTGCAGTGCCGTGCACAGGCGGGGGCTGCGCTGCCCGCCCACAAGGATTACCTGGGCAGTCTGATGGGCCTTGAGCTGCGGCGCGAGGCGCTGGGAGATATCGTTCTGCCGGAGGATCAGCCGGGCACAGCTTATGTGTTTGCGCTGGAACCGGCAGCACAGCTGATCTGCCGGGAACTGTTTCAGGCTGGACACACGGAGCTGACCACGGAACTGCTGACGCTGGACGAGGTGCCGCAGTTTCCGCAGGCGGAGCGTGAGATGCACAGTGCAACGGTATCGTCCCTGCGGCTGGACG
>OHQO01001070.1_pt1 | contig 10597 bp, 7 predicted proteins | sample 1578051 | NCBI WGS metagenome assembly OHQO01 (sample SAMEA3879592, study PRJEB24766) | human gut metagenome | biome: human-associated habitat; feature: feces | place: USA | collected 1985/1987 | reverse complement strand
AGGCGATTATTACCTGCGGGGGTATAGCAACTGGATGCTGAATGAAGACCCTGACTTTTTCTTTTCACGCAACATCAAGATAGGAAACTCTATTGACAATACCATCGTTTCGAGCATCGAGTATCAGCAAGAAGATGATACACATTACACTGCCAAGATCAAATTTACAAGCAACGTACAGGCTGTTTTTGAAAATACAACAATCAAATACCTATACCTTGAGAATGGTAAGATAAAAAACAAAGGCAAAAAAAAGACGGACGAAAACGGCTGGATTTCCATTTCCCTACCCGATTTAAAATCTCCGGTAGCGCGCAGAATAGAAGTAGAATTTGACGATCCGCAATATATCTACAAACGGACTTTCCATCTTCCTGTGTTTACCAATGATTTCGATGTGAAGTTTTTCCCCGAAGGCGGTGCCTTGATCAACATTCCTCATCAGAATGTCGCTTTCAAAGCACAGGGAGCAGATGGCTTCTCTAAAGAGATCGAAGGTTTCTTGTTCAACTCTAAAGGAGACACACTTACCAATTTCCGTTCGGAACACAACGGCATGGGCATCTTCACGATGAATCCCGTCAACAATGAGACTTATTATGTTACGGTAAGAACTAATGACAGTATTACCAAGCGATTTGACCTTCCTGCCATAGAACCGAAAGGAATCTCCATCGCCATGTCGCACTATAAACAGGAGATTCGTTACGAAATCCAAAAGACAGAAGCGACCGAATGGCCTCAGAAACTATTTCTGCTTGCACATACCCGTGGCAAACTGGCCATTTTACAACCCATCAATCCGAAAAGAACTTTCGGAAAGATGAATGACAGCCTGTTTACGGAAGGGATCACTCACTTCATGCTGATTGATGAACAAGGAAATGCACTTAGTGAACGGTTGATTTTCGTTCCGGACCATAAGCCGAATCAATGGCAAATCACTACAGACCAACCGACGTATGGAAAAAGAGAGAAGGTATCTTTACAGATCGCTGCCAAAGACAGCGAGGGCAACCCGGTAGAAGGTACTTTCTCTGTCAGCATCACCGACCGAAAAAGTATTCAGCCCGACTCTCTCGCCGATAATATCCTGTCCAATCTCCTGCTGACTTCGGATCTGAAAGGATATGTGGAAGACCCCGCATTCTATTTTCTGAATCAGGACGCCCGGACGCTCCGTTCCATCGACTATCTGATGATGACACATGGCTGGCGCAGGCATAAAATGGAAAATGTTCTCCGCACTCCTTCGCTGAATTTCACAAATTATATAGAAAAAGGACAAACCATCAGCGGACGAATCATGGGATTCTTCGGAGCAAACGTAAAGAAAGGTCCCATCTGTGTACTGGCTCCCAAATACAATATCATAGCCACCACCGAGACAGACGAGAAAGGCCAGTTCATCGTCAATACCTCATTCAGAGACAGCACGACATTCCTTGTTCAGGCACGCACCAAGAAAGGATTTGCCGGTGTAGATATTCTAATGGATCCTCCCCAGTACCCGGTCGCTACGCATAAAGCCCCTTATTTTAACGGAGCAACTACCTTTATGGAAGATTATCTGATGAATACCCGTGACCAGTATTACATGGAAGGGGGAATGCGTGTGTACAATCTGAAAGAAGTGACAGTTACAGCGAAGCGGGAACGTCCGAGTTCAAAAAGTATCTATACAGGGGGTATCAACACCTATACTGTAGAAGAAGACAGACTGCAAGGATACGGTCAGACAGCTTTTGATGCAGCCAGCAGACTACCCAGCGTTACAATCACGAACGGAAGTGAGATACATATCCGTAACAATTCCGAACCGGCAATCATTGTTATCGATGATATTGTGTATGAAGATGCTTCCGATATTTTGAAGGATATCCAAGTCAGTGACATGTCCAGTATCAGTCTGCTTCGAGGAGCAGATGCCGTCATACTGGGTCCCCGTGCTTCCGGAGGTGCCGTTGTCATCACTCTGAAAGACCCTAGAAATCTTCCGGCCAGACCAGCGCAGGGAATTATCACTTATACGCCGCTGGGATACAGTGAGTCCGTAGAATTCTATCACCCCACCTATGATACTCCCGAGAAAAAGAACGCTCAGCGTTCGGACTTCCGGAGTACCGTTTACTGGAATCCGGAATTACGGTTAGACGCCGAAGGCAAAGCGACCATAGAATACTATACACCGGACAGCACAGCTCCCGAAGATATCATTATCGAGGGCGTGGACAAGAATGGAAAGGTATGTCGTATCCTACAGACCATTAATAAGTAGCTTTTCTCAACGCTTCTTCAAACTTTTATGTAGTTCAAATTTGAGTTCTGCTTCCTATTAAATAATCAGATAAAAGCATCCAAATAACCCACTGGGTCAAAATTATTTTGTATTTTTGCCGTCATTAAAGAATAAAGCTATGCCGGACTATGATTTAATCACCATATTAGGGCCAACAGCCTCAGGGAAAACTCCTTTTGCTGCAGCATTAGCCCATGAACTGAATACAGAAATTATCAGTGCCGACTCTCGTCAGATCTATCGGGGAATGGACCTCGGTACGGGCAAGGACTTGGCAGATTATACAGTCGACGGACATCCAATTCCTTATCACTTGATTGATATCGCCGATCCCGGATATAAATACAATGTTTTCGAATATCAGCGGGATTTCCTGATTTCTTACGAATCCATCAAACAAAAAGGCTGTCTGCCCGTTTTATGTGGAGGGACAGGTATGTATCTGGAATCGGTACTGAAAGGCTATAAGCTGATGCCGGTACCGGAAAATCCGGAGTTACGTGCCCGTCTGGCTAATCACTCTCTCGAAGAACTGACCGAAATCCTGAAGCAATATAAAACATTGCACAACTCTACGGATGTGGATACTGTGAAACGTGCAATCCGCGCGATAGAAATTGAGGAGTATTATGCCGTGCATCCGGTTCCCGAACGGGAGTTTCCGAAGTTGAACAGCCTCATCATCGGGGTAGATATCGATCGGGAACTGCGTCGCGAGAAGATCACCCGACGGTTGAAACAACGGCTGGACGAAGGAATGGTGGATGAAGTAAGGCGATTGACAGAACAAGGCATTTCACCGGACGACTTGATTTATTACGGACTGGAATACAAATTCCTGACGTTATACGTCATAGGCAAACTGACTTACGAAGAGATGTTCACTGAGCTGGAGACGGCCATCCATCAGTTCGCCAAACGTCAGATGACTTGGTTCCGCGGCATGGAACGTCGGGGATTTACCATCCACTGGGTCAGTGCAGAGCTGCCTATGGAAGAAAAGATAGCCTTTGTGATAGAAAAACTGCGAGGGAATTAGTATCTTTGCCAGTCATTTACGAATGGTCTGTGAAAGATAAAAAATGCGATTGTTAATACAGTTAGGATAGAAATACGGTTATGAGTGTAGAACCTGGAAAATGGGGAGTGATCTACAACCCCAAAGCAGGTACCCGAAAGGTACAGAAACGATGGAAAGAAATCAAGGAGTACATGGACAGCAAAGGTGTCAACTATGACTATGTACAATCCGAAGGTTTCGGTTCTGTAGAACGTCTTGCCAAAATTCTGGCGAACAACGGCTATCGTACCATTGTCATCGTAGGTGGCGACGGTGCGCTGAACGATGCCATCAACGGTATCATGCTCTCTGATGCCGAAGACAAGGAGAACATCGCCCTTGGCATGATCCCGAACGGTATAGGAAATGACTTTGCCAAATACTGGGGACTCAGTCAACATCGGGCTAGGCGCAAGGATTGTGAAAATCACCGACCAGACCAAACGTTTCTGGGGGGTGAAATTCCTGTCGTACGTTGCCGCCCTCTTCTCGCTGATATTCGAACGCAAACTATACCGGATGCACCTTCGTATCAATGACGAGCACATCCGCGGGCGCATCATGACCGTATGTGTAGGAAGCGCCTGGGGCTGGGGACAGACTCCGAGTGCCGTACCCTACAACGGCTGGCTGGATGTATCCGTCATCTACCGTCCGGAATTCCTGCAAATCATTTCGGGATTGTGGATGCTGATTCAGGGAAGAATCCTGAACCATAAGATGGTGAAAAGCTATCGGACAAGAAAAGTAAAAGTGCTCCGCGCACAAAATGCTTCCGTCGATCTGGACGGTCGCCTGCTGGCAAGACATTTCCCACTGGAAATAGGCGTATTATCAGAAAAGACGACCCTGATTATTCCGAATTAGCCAACAGAACCGGGCTTCTGGCGAAAAACAGCACTTCACTCATGAAACTATAAATAAGTAATTAGTAACTTGTAATTAATAAAATGATCGAACTTAAGAACAATCCTGCCGGTAACTTCTTTCTGCTGGCCGGTCCATGTGTAATAGAAGGTGAAGAGATGGCAATGCGCATCGCTGAGCGTGTGGTCGGAGTCACTGAAAAATTACAGATTCCTTATGTATTCAAAGGTTCTTACCGTAAGGCAAACCGCTCACGTCTGGATTCGTTTACCGGCATTGGCGATGAGAAAGCACTCAAAGTATTGAGAAAGGTACATGAGACTTTCGGAGTGCCCACAGTGACGGATATCCATTCGGCCGACGAGGCTGAGATGGCTGCCGAATACGTAGACATTCTCCAGATTCCGGCTTTCCTTTGCCGTCAGACGGATTTACTGGTTGCTGCTGCTAAAACGGGTAAGACGATTAACATCAAGAAAGGACAGTTCCTCTCTCCGCTCGCCATGCAGTTTGCCGCTGACAAAGTGGTGGAAGCAGGCAACAAGAACGTGATGCTGACCGAACGCGGAACAACTTTCGGTTATCAGGACCTTGTAGTAGACTACCGGGGGATTCCGGAAATGCAAACGTTCGGTTATCCGGTCATACTGGATGTCACCCATTCATTGCAGCAACCCAACCAGACCAGCGGAGTGACCGGTGGTATGCCCCAACTGATCGAAACCGTAGCCAAAGCCGGCATCGCCGTAGGAGCCGACGGTATCTTTATCGAAACACACGAAAACCCCGCCGTAGCCAAGAGCGACGGAGCAAACATGTTGAAGCTGGACCTTCTGGAAGGACTATTAACGAAATTAGTCAGAATACGGGAAGCTATCAAATAACTCTTTTTTCTGCCCGTTTGTGATTATACACAAAAGAATACGACAGATATTTCAAACAACTTTTTTATAAACTAAATAGAACATGAAACATTTATTACGTGGATTTTTTATTGCAGTTCTCTTTATATGCTGCAACTTCCAACTCGTGCTTGCACAACCTATGCAAACACTGCCCGTGGACAAAAATGTCCGCATAGGTAAACTTGACAACGGGCTTACTTATTACATCCGACACAACGCACTCCCAGAAAAACGCGTCGAATTTCACATTGCACAGAAAGTGGGTTCCATCCTTGAAGAGCCGCAACAGCGCGGTTTGGCTCACTTCCTTGAACACATGGCTTTCAACGGAACAAAAAACTTCCCGGGTGATGAAACCGGACTGGGCATCGTGCCTTGGTGTGAGACTAAAGGTATCAAGTTCGGAACAAACCTGAATGCATACACCAGTATCGACAAAACAGTATACCGAATCAGCAATGTACCTACCGACAACGTCAGTGTAGTAGACTCTTGTCTGCTGATCCTGCACGACTGGTCAAGCGCCATCAACCTTGCCGACAAGGAAATCGACAAAGAACGTGGTGTGATCCGTGAAGAATGGAGAAGCCGTAACAGTGGTATGCAGCGCATCATGACCAATGCCCTGCCTGTCATGTATCCGGATTCCAAATATGCAGACTGTATGCCAATCGGAAGCCTCGATGTAATCAACAATTTCCCTTATCAGGACATCCGTGACTACTATGCGAAATGGTACCGTCCGGACCTGCAAGGTATCATGATTGTCGGCGACATCAATGTAGATGAAATGGAAGCAAAGCTGAAAAAGGTATTTGCAGACGTGAAAGCTCCGGTGAATCCGGCTGAACGTATCTACTATCCGGTAGCAGACAATCAGGAACCGCAAATCTTTATCGGTACGGACAAGGAAATCGAAACTCCTTCCATCAGCTTCTTCTTCAAGAGCGAAGCCTTCCCGGATTCACTGAAGAATACAATCAACTATTACGGCATTCAATACATGATTAGCATGGGAGTTACAATGCTGAACAGCCGTTTGGCAGAAATCCGTCAGCAAGCGAATCCTCCTTTTACAGGTGCAAGTGCAGGTTATGGCGACTTCTTCGTAGCCAAGACCAAAAATGCTTTCGGAGTAGACGCCAGCAGCAAAATCGATGGTATCGAACTGGCCATGAAAACGATTCTCGAAGAAACTGAACGCGCACGCCGCTTCGGATTCACCGAAACTGAATATGACCGTGCCCGTGCCAACTATCTGCAACGCGTAGAATCTGCTTACAATGAACGCGAAAAGATGAAAAACGACACTTATGTCAACGAATACATCAGTAACTTCCTTGACAATGAACCGATGCCGGGCATTGAATACGAATATGCAATGATGAATCAGCTGGCTCCAAACATTCCGGTAGCGGCTATCAATCAAGTGATGCAACAGCTGATCACTGACAACAATCAGGTAGTACTGTTGGCAGGTCCGGAGAAGGAAGGTGTAAAATACCCGACGAAAGAAGAAATCGCTGCTTTGCTGAAACAAATGAAATCTTTCGATCTGAAGCCTTACGAAGACAAAGTTTCTAACGAACCATTGCTGAAAGAAGAGCCGAAAGGCGGAAAGATCGTTTCTGAAAAAGCCGGAGATATTTACGGAACAACAAAACTTGTTCTGTCCAATGGTGTGAAAGTATATATCAAAACAACTGACTATAAAGCTGACCAGATTCTGATGAAAGGTACCAGCCTTGGTGGTAGCAGCCAGTTCCCCGACAAAGAGATTCTGAATATCTCTCAAATCAACAGCGTAGCAATGGTTGGTGGTATCGGTAACTTCAGCAAAGTAGATTTGAGTAAAGCACTTGCAGGCAAACGTGCTTCTGTAGGAGCCGGTGTGAGCGCAACAACAGAAACGGTTTCCGGCAGTTGTTCTCCGAAGGACTTTGAAACAATGATGCAGCTGACTTATCTGACTTTCACTGCTCCCCGCAAGGACAACGAAGCATTCGAATCATACAAGAACCGCATGAAAGCCGAATTGCAGAATGCTGACGCTAATCCGATGACCGCATTCAGTGATACAGTCTCTTATGCATTGTACGGCAATCACCCACGTTCTTTCAGCATGAAAGAAAACATGGTGGACAAGATCGACTATGACCGTGTAATGGAAATGTACAAAGACCGTTTCAAAGATGCGAGCGACTTTACATTCTACTTTGTAGGAAACATTGATGTTGAGAAAATGAAACCGATGATCGCCAAATATCTGGGTGGTCTGCCATCTATCAATCGCAAAGAGACTTTCAAAGATACGAAGATGGAAATCCGCAAAGGTCAATACAAGAACGAGTTTGCCAAGAAACAAGAAACACCGATGGCAACCATCATGTTCCTGTTCAACGGTACTTGCAAATATGATTTACGCAACAACCTTACTCTCAGCATCCTCGATCAGGCATTGGATATGGTTTACACCGCAGAAATCCGTGAGAAAGAAGGCGGTACTTATGGCGTAAGCTGCAGCGGAAGCCTCACCAAATATCCGAAAGAACAACTCGTGCTTCAGATTGTATTCCAGACCGATCCGGCCAAGAAAGACAAACTATCGGGCATCGTCATCGAACAGTTGGAAAAAATGGCCAAAGAAGGTCCGTCTGCCGAACACATGCAGAAGATCAAAGAGTATATGCTGAAAAAATACAAAGACGCCCAAAAGGAAAACGGCTACTGGCTGGGCAATCTGGATGAGTATTTCTACACAGGTATCGATTATACAAAAGACTATGAAACGTTGGTCAACAGCATCACAGCAAAAGATGTACAGGAATTCCTTGCCAAGCTGATGAAACAGAACAACGAAATCCAAGTCATCATGACCGTACCTGAAGAAGAAGCTAAATAAACTTTTATAGCATACCAACAGTATGATGATATTTAACGAATTACGCAAACATGGACGGCTCGCCTCCAAACGGCATCCGATGTATGAAAAGAACAAAGTTGCCAAAATATTCGGATATATCGGGGTTGCTTTTTGGGCAGGATACCTGATATTCTTCGGTACGACGTTTGCATTCGGTTTTGCAGATATGGTTCCCAACCGGGAACCATATCATGTAATGAATGCCGTTGCCCTGATATTTATTCTGGCACTTGACTTCCTCTTGCGTATTCCGTTCCAAAAGACACCGACGCAGGAGGTAAAACCTTACCTCCTGTTGCCGGTTAAACGAAATCGGATCATCGATTTCCTGCTTATCCGTTCGGGACTTAGTCTGTTCAACCTGTTCTGGTTGTTTATGTTCGTCCCCTTTTCCTTCATTACCATTACCAAATATTTCGGTATCTCAGGTGTACTCACCTATCTCATAGGCATCTGGCTTTTGATCGTTGCCAACAATTACTGGTACTTGTTATGTCGCACACTAATCAATGAACGTATTTGGTGGGTGCTGCTCCCCATCGCTTTCTACGGTGGACTGGGCTGCCTTGCCTTTATTCCCGAAGACAGTCCCCTGTTCTACTTCTTTATGGACCTGGGCGACGGATATATCAACGGGAATATTCTCTGTTTCCTCGGTACCATTCTTGTCATAGCCATCTTATGGCTGATTAACCGCAAAATCATGTCCGGCCTCATCTACGCCGAATTGGCAAAAGTAGATGATACCCGCATCAAGCATGTTTCAGAATACAAATTCTTCGAGCGATACGGAGAAGTTGGTGAATATATGCGGTTGGAATTAAAAATGCTTTTGCGCAACCGGCGTTGCAAAGGTGCATTGCGCAATGTTCTCCTTGTAGTCATCGCCTTCTCCTGCCTGTTGAGCTTTTCAAGCCTTTATGACACGAGCACCATGACTACCTTTATCTGTGTTTACAACTTTGCCGTATTCGGCATGATCATCCTTTCGCAACTCATGTCCTTCGAAGGCAATTACATCGATGGACTAATGTCCCGCAAAGAATCCATCATGAGTCTGCTGAAAGCAAAATATTATATCTATACTATCGGCGAGATCGTCCCATTTGTCCTGATGATTCCCGCCATTGTAATGGATAAAGTTCCCTTACTGGGTATCTTTGCCTGGTTCTTCTATACCACCGGTTTTATCTATTTTTGTTTCTTCCAACTGGCTGTTTACAATAAGCAGACCGTAGCACTGAACGAGAAAGTGACAAGCCGCCAGACCAACAGCGCCATACAAATGGTTGTCAACTTCGGAGCTTTCGGTATCCCGTTGATCCTGTATTCTGTGTTGAATGCGTTTCTGGGTGAAACGGCCGCCTACTCTATCCTGTTCGCCATCGGGCTTGGATTCACACTGACTTCTCCGCTTTGGATCAGAAACGTCTATAAGCGTTTCATGAAACGGAGATACGAGAATATGGAAGGCTTCAGAGACAGTCGCCAATAAGAGATTTACGATTGAACCGATTAATCATTTACGATAAAAATACCAAGACAATGATAAGCATCAATAATCTTCAAAAGAAATTCGGCGAAAAGTTAGCCGTGAACATAGATCACTATGAAATCAATCAAGGCGATATGCTCGGATTGGTAGGAAACAACGGTGCCGGTAAAACAACACTTTTCCGGTTGATGCTCGACTTACTGAAAGCGGATAATGGGAATGTCGTCATTAACGAAATTGACGTCAGTCAAAGTGAAGACTGGAAAAACTTCACAGGTGCTTTCATTGACGATGGATTTCTGATAGACTACCTTACCCCGGAAGAGTATTTCTATTTTATCGGGAAAATGTACGGACTGAAAAAAGAAGAGGTGGACGAACGCCTTCTGCCGTTCGAACGTCTGATGAGCGGAGAAGTGATCGGACAAAAGAAACTGATCCGTAACTACTCAGCCGGTAATAAACAGAAAATCGGCATCATCTCCGCCATGCTTCATTATCCTCAGTTGCTGATACTCGACGAACCGTTCAACTTCCTCGATCCCAGTTCGCAATCCATTATCAAACATATGCTCAAAAAGTACAGCGAAGAGCATAATGCAACTGTAATCATTTCCAGCCACAATCTGAATCATACGATAGATGTATGTCCGCGTATTGCCCTGCTGGAGAATGGCGTCATCATCCGGGATATTATGAATGAGAATAATTCAGCTGAAAAAGAACTGGAAGACTACTTCAATGTAGAAGAATAAAGTTACTTATAATTTTACGATATACGAAAAGAAAGATAGCCGATGGGAGTGAACTTCAAACTAATCTTCATACTGACAGGACTGATCTTTATCCTTAGTTCCTGCCGCACGTCTGCTCCCCGTCTGGATTACCAGGCACTGGCACGCGCCTCCATCCTGCTGGGCGTGGACATCAATATGGAAGATAACCACAAACTCTATCTGGAATCGGCCGAATGGATTGGTGTTCCTTATCGTGGAGGCGGCGATTCAAAACGCGGTACCGACTGTTCGGGACTCACCTTCCAGATATA
>OHQO01001069.1_pt1 | contig 10599 bp, 6 predicted proteins | sample 1578051 | NCBI WGS metagenome assembly OHQO01 (sample SAMEA3879592, study PRJEB24766) | human gut metagenome | biome: human-associated habitat; feature: feces | place: USA | collected 1985/1987 | reverse complement strand
TACCTTGGTGGCCTTCAACTGCCCTAAAAGTCTGGAAGTATTGGCATACAGCACTTTCAATCCTTTCTGGCAGACTCTGTATCCCAAGGCTGTGGCAATGTAGCTCTTTCCTGTACCGGAGCTTCCCATGACAAACAAGTCGCACACCTCCTTGACAAATCTTGTTCATGCTGATTGATTTATTGGGAATACTATCTGTTTTGTCTATTTAATAGATTAATGTAGAATTATGAACTGATTCTGTAACTCTTTTAATGTTTTTTGGGTGGGGCAATTTAAATTGGATTTTGGGGAACTCTTTAGATAGGACAATGGGGGGACAGTTTATACCAAATTTTCCACCTGTCAATACACAGAAGAATTTTCATTGTTTATTACCGAAAAATAGAAGCAGTCTCTACAAAAAAAGACTGCTTCTGCTTCATTTCTAAAACAAATCAAAAAACAAATATGCTCAACTATTAATCTTAATTTTCTTTTAAGAAACGGATGATAACACAGGTTTGTCTGATACGGAAAACAAGTGTTCACTAAGCGCCTTCAAAGCATGCACTTTATCTTCCGCTTTCATCACCAACGATACATTACTACTACTTCCGCCGTATGAAATCATCCGTACGGGAATATCTTTCAATGCATTGATGATGCGTGCCTCAAAACCGACATTTTGCCATTCCAAGTCACCAACAACACAAACAATCACCATATTCTTTTCGACTGTAATCGTTGCGTATTTCCGTAATACACCCACAATCTCGTCTATATGCTTGTCATCATCAATCGTTACGGAAACCCCGATATCGGAAGTGGTCACCATGTCCACCGGCGTATTGTAATTATAGAACGTATCAAACACGATGCTCAGAAAATGAGGTGTCGGTATCGTATGGAGCGACTTGATCTTGACATACGTGATGTTGTCTTTGGCGGCAACAGCTTTGATCGTACCCTTTTCCACCGTATTCGAGATCAATGTACCCGACGCATTTGGCTGCAATGCGTTCAAGAGGCGTACCGGTATGTTCTTTTCCTTGGCAGGCAGGATGCAAGTCGGATGTAGTATCTTGGCACCGAAATGTGCCAACTTAGCGGCTTCGTCGAAGTTCAACTGCCTAACAGGAGCGGTGTCATTGACAAACCGTGGATCGTTGTTGTGCATCCCGTCAATATCCGTCCATATCTGTATCTCTTCTGCTTGGATAGCCGCTCCAATTAGAGAGGCGGTGTAATCGCTTCCTCCTCTTTCCAAGTTGTCAATGCTGCCGTAAGCATTCCGGCAGATGAAACCTTGCGTAATATATATTTCTGCCTCTTTGTTTTGCTCCAAAAGTGTATTTAGGTGTTTAGCGATATATTCCATGTCTGGTTCATTGTCCATTGTAATTCGCATGAAGTTCAACGCTGGCAATAAAACTACCTCCACTCCTTGTTCTTCCAGATAGCAGGTCATCAGAAAGGTTGATATTAGCTCACCCTGCGCCAAGATTTCCTTTTCATCGAACATGCTGAAAGGCATATTAGAGAAAGACCAGACATGTTGAGACCGTTCAAGCATGTATTGCATGGCCCTTTCTTTGTAGGTATCGCTTTGGTATAATTCTTCTATATGATTGACATAAGCTTGTTCCAAAGCAGAAAGGATCGCATTGGCTTTTCCCGGATCTTTCTTATGGAAACACTCAGATATCTCCACTAAAGAGTTTGTTGTCCCTGCCATGGCAGAGAGTACTACTATTTTCTGTTCCTGATCGCAAATGATTGATGCGACATTCTTGATCCGCTGGGCAGAACCGACTGAAGTACCACCAAATTTTAATACTTTCATTAGACTATCTGATTTTTGATTTTACTTTTTATACATTGAATCTGATCACGAACGTGCTACCTTTACCGACTTCGCTTTCGATATGGATCGTACCACCATGAGCTTCCACAAAGTCCTTGCTGATGGCAAGTCCCAAACCGCTACCTTGTACTTTTGTTCCCGGCACACGGAAATAGTGGTCGAAAATACTTTCGTGGTAACGCGAGTCAATGCCCTTTCCGAAGTCCTTGACATAGATCTCGACGGCTTTGTCGATCTGTCGTGCACCGATGATAATCCGTCCGTTCTCCGACGAATAACGGATGGCATTCGATAACAGGTTGGTCACAACCCAAGCAATTTTCTCGCTGTCGACAAACAATTTGGTGATCTTTTCAGGATACTCCACTTCGATCTGACAGTTAAAACGCTCGGCCTGTACCCGGTTCGCCTTGATGGCATAGTCGATCAGTTCGATCGGTTTGGTAATCTTCGGATTCAGGTAGAGCTTACCGCTTTCTACCTGTGACATCTTCAACAATTCGCCAGTGATCTCCAACAAACGGTCGCTATTTTCCTTTATGTTCTTGGAAAGGCTCTCCTGTTCTGTATTCAGTTTTCCGAACCGATTGTCTTCCAGCAGTTCCAAGCTCATCATGATAGCCGATATCGGTGTCTTCAGTTCATGAGAGATCGTTGAAATAAAGGTTGTCTTTGCAATATCTTTTTCTTTAAATTCGGTCACGTTCTTCAACAGGATCACATCCCCGACATACTTACTCTCCAGTCCAGTCTGCCTGTTAACGTTGATCGGGATGTATTTTACTTGAAAATAGCTTTCCTTGTTGTCCGCATAGATTTTCAACGGATCCTTATTGTCATCGGGATGTACCAACTGGCGGATCAAACGGCGCAGCAGATCATTTTTTAACGCCACTTCGGGAGCCGGTTTGTCGATAATGTTTTCCCGTGTCAAATTCAAAACAGTCAAAGCCTCGTCATTGACAAACAAAATCTTCCGTTCCTTACTCAAGCCTATGATAGGTTCTGCAATGCTGTTGATAATTGTTTCTATATATTTTTTCCCTTGCAGGATATCTTCCAGCGAACTGTTCCTGTATTCGGCCAAACGCTCGGCCATCTCGTTGAACAACGTGGCTATTTCCTTAAACTCCGGTTCATTGCCCAAATTAAGCCGTTTGCTGTAATTGGCATTGGTGATTTCCTTGATGCCATCCGTCAATTTCCGGATCTGTACGCTGACCGAGCGTGGCAGGCGAGCCAGAAAGAGGAAGGCGATCACGATACAAGCGATCCCTACCGTCCAGATCCAAAAGAGAGACCTTTCCGCCGTATGGACAGCCACTTCATTCTTTTCATAAATGGCAGACATATTGACTGCCATAATGGTATAAATCGTCTGGCGTATCTGCCGAATCGATTCATCATCCATGTCATCCAACGCCTTTTCACAGTTCGAACTTAATCGGTTAGTCAGTATGTCTTCATCCTTCTCTGTCAGATTTTTTTTCTGAGCTTCCAACCCGGCCTCAAACTCTTTTCGGGCATTCGGATTTTCCCGAATGGCATCCAGTGACTCGAGCATCTGACGGGAATAAAGGAGTGAATTGTAATTATCCGCTAGGATATTCTGCGTGTCATCCGATACATTATGAATGTTTTTTATAGCCAATCCACCTAATAAAGTGATCAGGACAAATAAAAGTCCTATCCCATAAGTCAACTTTGTTTTTATATTCATATTCATGGAAGGATTTTTATGCTAATATTATTAAATCAATGCCTAATTGAGCCAACTCTTCTAACATGTTCCGATAGTGAACCATCGCAAGGATAGCGGAAGGATATTTTAAAGCTGGTCGTCCGATACATAGCGTACTGATTTGCTTTTCTTTACAAACCTGTACGATCGCATCCGTTATATGTGGGGATTGCACTTGAATGATTTCTCCTCCAAGTTCCGTTGCCAACTTGAAATGGTTAAGCAAATGCCTTTGACTTGCCAACGGAATCCTGTCGGAACTTTCTCTTGGGGTTTGTACATACAGTACAAAAAACTTGGAATTATATCGGGTTGCCAACCGTGCGACTTTCCGTATGATCTTACGAGGGGTTTTCTCATTACTGCTGATACAGGCCATAAACCTTTCATGCCGCACGCCAAGATTCTCAGGAATAGTACTTTCCACTTTTTTTTCTACCCGCAAAGCAACCTCTTTCAATGCCAATTCCCTAAGCTGAAGAATATGCTCAGCCTTAAAGAAATTATTCAATGCTGTTTGTATCTTATCAGGTTTGTATATTTTTCCGGCTTTTAACCGAGCCAGCAATTCGTCAGCGGTAAGGTCTATGTTGACCACTTCATCAGCCTGCTCCAGTACGATATCAGGAATACGTTCCTTGACCTCAATGCCAACCACGTCCTGCACCATCTCGTTAAGTCCTTCTATATGCTGAATATTGACCGCCGTGATCACACTGATACCGGCATCCAGTATATCCATGACATCCTGCCAACGCTTTTCGTTCTTACTGCCTTCGACATTGGTATGAGCCAATTCGTCAACGATAACAACTTCAGGATGAATACTGAGAATTGACTGTAAGTCCATCTCTTCAATCTCTTTTCCTTTATAAAATATTTTACGACGTGGAATGACAGGCAGTCCTTCCACCAATGCCTCTGTCTCGACTCTCCCATGTGTTTCTATATAACCGATCTTGACATCAATACCGCTTTCCAGTAATTGGTGGGCATCTGATAGCATCCGATACGATTTACCTACACCGGCAATCATGCCGATGTAGATTTTAAAATTGCCACGACGAGACTTTTTCAACAAATCCAAAAAATGTTGTACACTTTGTTCTCGGTCCATGCGTATACTATATCAAGGTCTTAAAGAAATTCCCAAGACAAGATGAGCATCCTCCATACGAGGGTTCCAAATTGCCTGTGTAAAAATAGGTAATGAGAAAGAATCCGTGATTTTGATATCTTTCGTTGCTTTCAATGCAACATTCGTTACTGCAAATCCACTATTTACATCACCTCCATACGTAGTTATTCCCGCATCATACGGAAGAACACCACAAGTTGCATTCAGATCAACTCCCTTCACTGTGAACGGGAAGTTCAACTCTACATAAGAAGAATAGTTTTGGTTTCCATTTTCATCTTTGTCTTGACCGGCAAACATGAAATTCCAAGTGATAGACAAAGGTAACTTCTCAATAGGTAAAGTGTAAGCCAAACCTGCTTCAAAATGGTGATCTGTTTCATGGCTTTTGAAGTTAAAATAACGGCAAGAGCCTTGCCCTGCCCACCATAAGCTAGCGACAGATAATGTAGGACCAGCTGATCCGAATGTATACGCTGCCGTTAAATCTATCTCTTTAGCCGCAGGCATAGATGTAGAGTTTGCTCCCTGAAAATCGGTAGATCCCCAGGCTGTCAAAGAGAAATTACCTACCCCCAGTGATAGTGTCGGCTGGAAGCTAGCACCAGTTTGGTAGAAACCACGCCAAATATAGGAACTTACCAAATCTCCCTGTACAGAAAAACTTACTTTACCATCCTCTTCCTGTGCATTAGCCAACGTAGAAGATGCCATTGAGAATACAACTGCCAAGGCTGCTACTTTTTTTACGAATGATTTCATAACCTAAATCTAATTGACTTATTAAAAATTTGTTATTTGTTATTTGATGCTTGATCAAGCGCAACATTTAATTTCAATACATTTACTTTCTCCGTTCCGAACATACCCAATAACGGTTTCTCAACATGAGAATTGACGATACCCATTACCTTTTCTTCCGACCATCCACGAGCGTCCGCTACACGTTTGGCCTGTGCATAAGCGGCTTTCGGTGAGATATGGGGATCCAAACCGGAACTGCTGGCCGTGATGATTTCAGCCGGAACTTTTTCACGGGTTAGGTAAGGATGATGAACCAAGAATGTATCAATACGTTCTTCCAACAAGGCCAAATGTTCTTCATTGGAAGGTCCCTTGTTACTACCTGCCGAACTGGATGCATCGTAACCGTCACCGGCATGGGAAGGACGGCCCCAGAAATAAATATCTTGTGTAAAATTCTGACCAATATTGGCGGCCCCCACTACTTTTCCATTCAATGTAACCAGTTCGGCATTACCCTTATTCGGTCCTGCCACTTGGGCAAACAACCACAAAACGAAAATGTAGAAAACACTGAAGAACAAACAAAATGCAATTGTCAGTCTTAATGATTTAAAAAGATTTGATATCATAATGAATTATTATTTTATTTTCTTAACCTTCCTCCTATCTTCATACAGAGGGAGGAAGGTTTTTAATATTGATTTTACTTTTACATGAATAAACTTACAATCATATCTATCAACTTGATACCAATGAACGGGGCAATTACACCGCCCAAACCGTAGATCAGCAAGTTGCGACGAAGCAATGCGGAAGCACCGATCGGTTTATAAGCCACACCACGTAATGCCAGAGGGATCAGAATCGGGATGATGATCGCATTAAAGATGATCGCACTTAGGATCGCTGATTCCGGACTGTGCAGGTGCATGATGTTCATCGGGGCCAATGCCGGGATCGTAACCATGAACAGAGCTGGTACGATAGCGAAATACTTGGCCACGTCGTTAGCGATACTGAAAGTAGTCAGCGTACCGCGAGTCATCAGCAACTGTTTACCAATTTCGACAATCTCGATCAGTTTCGTTGGATCATTATCCAAATCAACCATATTACCAGCTTCCTTGGCAGCCTGTGTACCACTATTCATTGCCACACCAACATTTGCTTGAGCCAAAGCCGGAGCATCATTCGTTCCGTCACCCATCATAGCGACCAGCTTACCGTTTTCCTGCTCCTTACGGATATAGTTCATCTTGTCTTCCGGTTTGGCTTCGGCGATATAATCGTCTACACCGGCTTTTTCAGCGATATATTTTGCGGTCAACGGGTTATCACCGGTTACCATTACCGTCTTCACACCCATCTTACGCAAACGTTCAAAACGTTCTTGGATACCCGGTTTGATGATATCCTGTAACTCGATCACACCAATGATGAAATCATCCTGTGAAACAACCAGCGGAGTACCGCCGTTACTCGTGATCTTCTGAACCAAATCGGCCACCTCTTTCGGATATTTGTTGCCGGCAGCCTCACTCATCTTACGAATAGCATCAAAAGCTCCTTTACGGATGCGAGTACCGTTTGCCAAATCCACTCCTGAACATTTAGTTTCTGCCGTAAACTTGATCATCTTTGATCCGGATGTATTCAGATCATGTACACGTACACCTTTTTCACGTCCCAGTTCTACGATTGATTTGCCTTCCGGAGTTTCATCGGACAGAGAAGAAAGCAGACAGTTTTCTACAAAAGCGTGCAGATCAATGCCCGGCGCAGTGTGAAAATGGGTAGCTTTACGATTACCGATGGTGATAGTTCCGGTCTTATCCAGCAACAAGGTATCAATATCGCCGGCAGTTTCCACTGCCTTACCCGATTTTGTTATCACATTCGCACGTAGTGCACGGTCCATACCGGCAATACCGATAGCGGAAAGAAGTCCTCCGATTGTTGTCGGAATCAGACACACAAACAAAGAAATAAGTGAAGCAATGGTAATGACAGTATTGCTGTAATCGGCAAACGGTTTTAACGTCACACACACAATGACAAAGACAAGTGTAAAACCAGCCAGCAGAATAGTCAGTGCTATCTCATTCGGAGTTTTCTGACGAGACGCACCTTCCACCAGTGCAATCATTTTATCCAGAAAACTTTCTCCCGGTTGGGTGGTCACCATTACTTTTATATGATCGGACAATACTTTCGTACCTCCCGTCACTGAGCTTTTATCGCCGCCCGCCTCCCGGATCACCGGAGCAGACTCACCTGTAATCGCACTTTCATCGATAGAGGCCAATCCTTCGATTATTTCCCCATCGGACGGAATCACGTCTCCGGCTTCACAGACAAACACATCTCCTTTCTTTAGCTGTGAAGAACTTACAGTCACTATTTGATTACCTTCCACCTTTTTGGCAGGTGTCTCTTCCCGTGTTTTACGCAGGCTGTCGGCTTGCGCTTTTCCCCGTGCTTCGGCAATCGCTTCGGCAAAATTGGCAAACAGCAGTGTAATAAACAGAATGATAAACACAGCTATGTTGTAGGCAAACGAACCCTGAGAGGGATTGATGATGGAGTAAAGTGTCACAAACAACATGACCACTGTAGCCACCTCTACCGTATACATGATCGGGTTCTTTATCATCAGTCGCGGGTTTAGCTTCACGAATGATTGTTTCAGGCTTTCTATAACTTGCTCCTTTTGAAACAAAGAAGCTGATTTCATATTTTTCATATCTTCTCTAATTCAGAATTACAAACTTAAATGTTCGGCAATTGTACTCAAAGCGTGTACCGGGAAGAAGGACAGAGCAGCCACAATGAAGATAACGACAAACGTCATTATTCCGAAAGTCAGCGTATCAGTCTTCAGTGTTCCGGCACTCTCGGGAATGAACTTCTTCTGAGCCAGCAGGCCGGCAATGGCAACTTGTCCGATAATAGGCAGGAATCGGCTAAGAATAAGTACAATACCACAGGTCCAGTTCCAGAAATAAGTATTATCTCCCAGTCCTTCAAAGCCGGAACCATTGTTAGCGGCACAAGATGTATACTCATAAAGCTGCTCACTCAAGCCGTGGAATCCAAGATTGTTCAGCCAACCGCCCTCGCTTTCCACAAAGTCAGGATGATGTACATATATATAACTTGAGATTGCTGTGAACACTAATATGACAAATGGATGAAGCAGTGCTACTATCGTAGCTATTTTCATTTCACGGGCTTCTACTTTCTTTCCGAGAAATTCCGGGGTACGACCGACCATCAAACCGCTGATAAATACCGCGATAATAATGAACGTATAATAATTCATCCAACCTACGCCTACACCGCCGAACCAGGTATTAATCTGCATATTCAGCATCTCCATCATACCTGACAACGGCATAGTAGAATCATGCATACCATTCACCGAACCATTGGAAGTAACAGTAGTCACAATGCTCCAAAGTGCTGTAGCTCCGGCACCCAAACGAACTTCCTTACCTTCCATCGCACCGTTATCCTGCGCAATTCCCAGTTCATCGATACGGGGATTTCCACCCATTTCCTGACTGACATTGATACAGACGCCTACCAGGAAAGCAAAGAGCATCACTCCGAAAATACTATAAGCCAGTTTCTTTCTACGAGTATAAAACCCTAATGCAAGTACCATTGCCATCGGAATAATCAAGATAGACCAGCACTCCACCATATTGGTAAGATAAGTCGGATTTTCCAACGGATGAGAAGAGTTCACACCAAAGTAACCGCCTCCATTCGTTCCTAATTGTTTAATGGGCACAATGGCAGCCGCAGGTCCTTGCGAAACCATCTGTTCCTGTCCTTCGAGGGTAGTTACCTTCATTTTTCCGTCGAATCCCATCGGGGTTCCCTGAAGAATCAGGATGAAACCTACAATCAAAGAAAGCGGTAACAGGATACGTGTACAGCTCACTACCAAAAAATGCCAGAAGTTACCGATTGTTTTTGTTGTCTTGGCAGCCATACTCTTCATAATACCAGCCATAGCAGCCATACCGGTTGCAGCGGTAATAAACTGGAAGAGCATAATGACAAACAGCTGTGTGAAATAAGTCAATCCGCTTTCACCACTATAGTGCTGCAAGTTACAGTTGACCATAAAACTGATACAGGTATTAAAAGCCTGATCCGGCGTTTGGGGACCGTTGCCATCCGGATTTAAAGGTAACCATCCTTGCGAAACCAGCAATACCATTCCCCATACGAACCAAAATGCATTCAATATCAATAATGCTTTCAGGAACTGTTTCCAGTTCATTTCTTCTTTAGGGTCAATTCCGCATACTTTATAAATGACCCTTTCAATAGGAGCCATGAAATCCGACCAGGTTTTCTCTCCTTTATAAACCTTGGCAATGTATCTTCCTAGTGGATAAGCCAAAATCACCATCAAGGCAACTTGTGCGACCACACCTAAAATTTCTGTATTCATACTTTTACCTTAAACTGTATAACTTTAAAACTTTTCGGGTCTGATGAGTACATACATCAAATAACCGAAGATTGCAATACCTAATACAAATAGTGCTGTGTACATAATTAATTCTCCTTTCCTCTTCTAGATCTTTTCAAACCAGTCTACACATTTCCAAAATAGCCAGAAACAGGCAAAGCCGCTCAAGAGGCAAAAAACAAATGATAGTGTTATCTCCATGTCTTTAATCTTTTAAATATTTATTATTATAATACTTGCAATGTATTATGCCAAATGCGTGCCAAAACTCTAAAAGAAATAGCAACAAATTGATTATCAGATATATATAAAGAAGAAGGAAATATATAATAACAGAGCCGACCTTTCCATTTTGAAAAAGTAGTTCAATTTTGAAAGGGTATTTAGTCTTGGCAAAATATGGGATTTTAAATAAAACAGAAGGAAAAAGAATGAAATTGAAGGAAAAAGAGGCTGAAAAGGATACTGAAAAATAGTATTATTAAAAGATTGTCCGGTCTCGTTTGTTTTTTAGCAGAACAGGAGAGGAGATTTGAAGCTTGTGGATGATGTGTGCTTAAATTCCGAAAGTATCCAAAACAATAAAGCCCTTCTGGTATTTCTACCGGAAGGGCTTCTCTAAAAATGGCGGCTACCTA
>OHQO01001064.1_pt1 | contig 10643 bp, 10 predicted proteins | sample 1578051 | NCBI WGS metagenome assembly OHQO01 (sample SAMEA3879592, study PRJEB24766) | human gut metagenome | biome: human-associated habitat; feature: feces | place: USA | collected 1985/1987 | reverse complement strand
CTGCCCGAATTGAAGTCTCCGACGCTTGAAAGTCATAAGTCATTGACAGAAGAAGTGTATTTTCCGGCTCATTTGTCCGGCCAAACGCCAATCCACCGGACGTTTTGTCATTTTCGGCTATAATAGAGTCGACTAAAATCAGGAAAATACACCGCAGCGGCCTTGATGGCATCATTCCAGAACTGCTATGCCTGCACAGGCATCACCCTCAAAGCCAAGGACGGAAGCACCGTAGTGGCGCGCACGATCGAGTGGGCCGCCTCCGACAATGACTGCCGTTGGGTTGTCGTACCTCGCGGCCACAGTTGGAAATCCTTCATCCCCGGAGGCGGGACCGGCAGAAGTTTCACCAATGTATATGGCTACGTGGGCGTCTCGGTGGTCCAGGACGAGCTGATGATGGAGGGCATGAATGAGAAAGGACTCTCCGCCGGCCTTTTTTATTTTCCTGACTACGGAAAGTATGAGGAGTATTCAGAAGCGAACTATGAGACCAACATATCTGATTTCCAGCTGGTCTCCTACATTCTCGGGCGCTGCGCCACCGTCGATGAGGTCAAGGCCGAGATCGCAAGGGTGCATATCCATGGATTCGATCCGCGCTCCTCGACCGTGCATTGGAGATTCGCCGAGCCGTCTGGCCGCCAGATCGTGCTGGAGATTATCGACGGGAAGTGCATTTTCTATGAAAACAATCTGGGCGTGCTGACCAACTCTCCATCCTTCGACTGGCAGCTCACCAATCTCAACAACTATGTAAACCTTCTGCCTGGCCGCACCGAACCACATACGCTTGGAAATATGTCCCTGTCATCTTTCGGTGGCGGAAGCGCGATGATTGGTCTGCCGGGGGATTTCACTCCGCCTTCAAGGTTTGTACGCGCGGCTTTCTTCCAGAGCACAGCGCCGCAGAAACCTGACGCAGAGGGCTCCGTGTTCACTGCCTTTCACATTCTCGGCTCAATGGAGATTCCGATCGGGGCGCAGTTTCCGGTTGACGAAACGCCGGCTGACATCCCGTCTGCAACCCAATGCACCTGTGTCACCGACATGTCAGGTTTGAGGTTCTATTATCGCTCCATGTATGATGGAGGCATCAGATGCATTGACCTTAAAGAGATTGACTTCAAGAAGATAGGCCTGAAGTCCGAGCCGCTCGTTCCGTCAAAGAAGGAATTCGTCCATCACATCAGATTTTAACATGTATTGACAAAGTAAGACCTCACCATGAAATTGCAGTGTCAGTAGCATGATTGATTTGCTGTATGTTGAACATTCACTTACCTCCCGGTAAACGGGTGGCCTTCCTTTCCTCCGGAAGGTGACGCATTGGTTAGGCGAGGACATAAGACAACAAAGGCAAGACAAAACGCACCCGTAATGGGCTGCGAATTTGCCTTGCCGTTTGTCTTTTCGCCTTACTTCGCGGATACCTACGGAGGAAAAGGATGTCAACTACTAATACATAGTTCGAGATGACATGTGCTAACAATAAATTAGTCAAATTGAAAAAACATTGGTAATTCTCACAATTTGACTAATTGTTCATTGATGGTATGTATTAACTATTCATGACGTATATACTAATCCCCATTGCATTTGGTTATACTAAAACTCAATACAAAGGGTATTTTAGATGTTCCGCAAATTATTATCTGAAATTGTAAGCAACAGAGATAAAAAGTCCTGTGCTCGTTTGCTTATCTCCGATAATTGCCGGTTCACCATTTTGCCTGCCATCTACCGTCGCATAATTAATGGTATAACGACCAACGCCAACAGATGCGGAAAATCTCCACACATCCAATCCTACTGAAGGTTTCAGCAGATACCCTGTACCATACGAAGAATAGTTATAGGCCCCGCCTGCAACCAAATCTACGAAAGGGCTAACAATTGCATTCTTGAGGAACGAATACTTGATCTCACCAAAGAAAGGAATGATTATCTGATTCTTCACATTGAGTTTGTGTATAGGGCTATAGACTATGCCGGTACCACCACCGAGATACAATCCGTTTCCAAAGGAATATCCATGTGACGAGGATATTGAACTAAATTCGCTATTGTTTGCAAACAACACAGATGCCTGAATATTTGCTTTATATCCCCTGTTGTAGAGATAACTTCTATTCATCTGAGTTTGAGCAAGAATGTTACATGCAAATATTGCATAGATAACACAGGACACTAAAAATCGTTTCATAACATCTATCAATTTATTGTTTTCAAAAAACTAATCATAATCAAGCATATTTTAGTAATATTTTCATGCCGTAAATATATATTTCGTCATATTATAAGTGTTGGAGAAATGTATGAATAGGAAGATTTGTGTATCAAACAGGAAGATTTGATGACTGAATACATAGTTTATCCGGGATATGACAATATAATTCCGTTTCAGGTTGCATAAGGCCGTCGCTGAAAAAAACAACAAGCATAATGCATTTGTTTAAAAAAAACCTTTCTCGATAGTTATGAATCAAGAAAGGCATACAGATCAGTTCAGAAGCAAGTGGTCCGACTAAAACTCAATTCCGAATGAGATCTTCGGCATCCCATAGATTGACACAGTCGTATTAGGCTTGGACGTCACATAAAATGGGTAGGACAAGCCCAATAACAGGCCTTTACCGGATTGCAACGTCCAGCTCCAGCCTACAGACGGCTCTAATTCCGCAGCGTTACGGAACTTGCAGTCATTGTTATAATTCATGGCATGGCAAAAGCCTGCTTTCACTCCAGCGGTCGGCGTGCTGGCCTTTTCCCGGAAATAAGCATTGTATTCGACAAAGACTCTTCCGAAAGCAGGGACCTTGTCAAGCGGCAGAAAAAACGCCCCCACACCAGCACCTAAATAATGATGGCTGTTAAACATGTATCCATGGGATGTCTCCACACCTTGCCACACTATATAATGATTCGTGTACAAGGCATTACCCTTATAGCCTCGGCTCCTGAAGTTTGAGATATCGTCTTTTGGATATGGACTTTGAGCCGATAACCCTACCACAAAAGTGACAAGGAATGATATGAATAAAATAATCTTTTTCATCGCAACGATAGTTACTTAGTCAACAGATATCACGCATGCTACAATCATAGAGCACAAAGCCGTTAGAAATAAGATTTTTGTTTTCATGCAAACGATTTTAAAAGTTATCATATAGCAAATTTATTCTGCTACAAGATATTATTGTTGCAGAAATGTATGAGCAGGAAGATTCGTGTATCGAACAGGAAGATTTGATGACTGAATACATGGTTTATCCGGAATATGACAATAAAATTCTGTTTCGAGTTGAACCATCGTCTCGGCGGTATCGGCCGTAGGCAAGAATCTTCTTCCTTTCTTGCACGTTTATGTTTTTTTCTATAACTTGCCACTGATTATCAGTGATGTTGGTTGAATACATCTTTAATTGATTCATTTCAAAACATCTTCTAAATGAGATTGACATTCTTAAAAAAATGGTTGTACCTCTCCGTAGCGGCATACGTCATTTATGCGTTGCTATGGAGCGCCATTTATGTCGGTCACAACGTTTGGTCTATAAGTATAAACGGATTTTTCGTAGACTTCGGGTATTGCGCCACGTTCACTCTTACCAGTCTACTTCTTGAATATTTTTTGCAAAACAAGAAAGAGCCACAACGAATAACGCCAAATAGACTAATTATCAACGGTTTTTTAACAATCTGCCTAAATCTTCTAATTGCTGTTTTATATGAGACGTTTATCGCTGAATTTATATATAAACCTGAAACAGATGACTTTTGGGGAAGTTTATATATTTTTTGCATCGTTGCCAGTTTTGTAGCCGAATTCCATGTGTTACGAGAATACACAGATATCGTCATCAAGCAAAAAGAGGAGAATCTTCTTTTGACCAAAAGACTTCTCAAATCACAAATGGATCCTCACTTTGTCTTTAACTGCCTTAATATCCTTTCAGGGTTGATAGAAGAAGATTCTGAAAGGGCGGAACGGTTCATCATTTCTCTGTCAAGGATATACAGATATATCATCAACAGCCTTGATAAAGACATCGTCCCGATTTCGGAGGCGATAACCTTTGCTAAAGAATACGTGTCAATCATGCAGACCCGCTACCCGTCAAGCATAGACTTCTGTGACAGCGGTCTTGAATGCCGCAGCGATGAGAAGATTCTGACGATGAGCATGCAGCTGCTGATAGAGAATGCCGTCAAGCATAACAGCCCGTCACCGGAGCACCCGCTGCGGATTTTGGTCTTCAAGCGTGGAGACAGACTTGTGGTAAGCAATAGCCTGTTCAATAACAGCCAAGGCCCAGTGCCCAGCACGTCACGCGATGGTATAGGGCTTAAGAACCTGCGGCAGAGATATTCAATGGAATGCGGCAAGGAGCCAGTGATAAGCATAACCGGAGAGGGCGACAAGCGTTTTTTCGAGGTTGGCCTTCCTATAATCAAATCATTATGAAAGCACTGATAATTGAAGACGAGGAAATAAGCTTCCGAAGGTTAAGACGTATGATTCATAAACTCCGGCCCGAAATGGAGATAGACGGGCCTTTGACGACCACTTCGGAAGTCATATCGAGACTTTCGGAACATTCAGGATATGACCTGATATTCTCAGACATAAGACTGCGAGGCCAAGAGGTGTTCAGCGCTTTTCAAACAGTGATGCCTGAATGCATGGTCATATTCACTACTGCCTATGACGAATATGCGCTCAAGGCGTTCAAGAGCAATGGTGTTGATTACCTTCTCAAGCCTATTGATAATGAAAGCCTTTCAGCTGCGATTAAGAAAGCGGAGAGCATTGCAGGAAAGAATGTTTCAAGCAAGAGCAATATTGATGCTGCCATCGGCGAACTCCGGTCCTATAGGGAGCGCATATTGATCTGGAAAGGCGAAGAGCTGATTCCTGTCAATGTGAATGACATCCTGTATTTTTATTTCGACCAGCGGCACGTGTATGCCAAGTCGACGGACGGTGACATCCATTCCATCCAATTCACGATGCACGAGTTAGAGAGCGAACTCGATCCGAAGATGTTTTTCCGGCTCAACAGGCAATACATTGCGAACATCTGTTCAATAGCAAGAATAAGCATGTTCTTAAACTCCCGTCTCCTGATTCGCCTTAAGGGATGTGACCAACCATTGGCGCTGAGCAAGGCAAAATCAACGGAACTACAGAGATGGCTGGACAGATAAGACTTCTACTTCTATAATAAACGATTGCCATAGACCGATAAAATATTTATATTTGCGTTGCGTAAATATTCGCAATACACTGCGTAAAATGTAAAACACATGTATAAAAGAGCTGAATAAACTTCGTTGAAGGAATATTTTTGCCCTCATTCATGTTCATCCGATTTATATCCTCACCCTGTGTTTAATAGATAGTTTATTCAAGTTTTGCTAGTGAGTTAAGCTACATTTTCGATGATTTCTTGCTGGTCTGTTCAGTAAAAGTGCTACAACACGGAGGAGATGTATAGGCAAACTGCCAATAATTGAGAATTGACCTTTGGTGCTTTCGAAATTTACTGTAAATTTACAGTGGATTTCGAAAGCAGAATATTATGAATGCTTACGTAAAACGGGATTTGTATCTTAACCGACTGATTGTCAGGAGGGATAATGGGCAGATTAAAGCGGTTACCGGACCGAGGCGTTCCGGTAAATCATTCCTCTTGGATCCCATATACAAGGATTATCTCCTCTCCAAAGGTGTTCCCGAAGATAACATTATCATCATTTCCTTTGATATTGAGGATGAGGACACTTCCCAGGAACTACTGGACCGCGAGAAACTGAAAGAATACCTTTATTCCAGAATTGTCTCGCAGACTGAGAATTACTACGTCTTCCTGGACGAAATTCAGGAGGTCGATGGATTCGAAAGGATTGTCAATGGCCTTAATAAGCGTCAGAATGTAGATGTGTATGTCACCGGCAGCAATTCAAAGTTCCTTTCTACCGAGATCAATACCATCTTCCGCGGGCGCAGCGACGAGGTCAGCGTCCTTCCGTTCACTTTCCGCGAATTTTGTCAGGACCGACAGGAAAGTGTCAATGACCTGTGGAAAGAGTATTACACTTATGGAGGACTTCCCGCACTTAGGAAAATGCCGACGGCTGAACAGAAGACCACCTATCTCCAGAACCTGTGGAAGAAGACCTATCTGGACGATGTGGTCGAGCGCCACAACGTTGAAAATCGGGAAGCGCTTGAAGCCATAGCCGATGCTTTATGCTCATCCATCGGTTCCCTTACCAATACGACACGTATCACCAATACGCTGGGAAGTGTCCGCAAAATCAAGATAACGGATGACACAGTTGCAAAGTATATCGGCTATCTGGAAGAGGCATTCTTGTTCAACGAAGCCCGACGTTATAATATCAAGGGCAACAAGTATTACGAGAACATCAAGAAATACTACTCGATAGATGTCGGTCTTAGAAACGCGAGGCTGAATTACCGCCAATTGGAGCAGACACATCTGATGGAGAACATCATCTTCAATGAATTGATGTACCGTGGTTATGTGGTGGATGTGGGAGTCGTTGAGCACCGTAAAATGGTCGATGGCAAGTCTGAATACAAACAATATGAGGTAGATTTCATTGCTACTGATGGGAACGAGAAGTACTATATTCAGTCGGCCTACGAGATAGAAACCGGAGAAAAACGTGAGCAGAAACTGAATTCGCTCAAACGCATTGATGATTCCTTCCAGAAGATTGTTATCGTCAAGGACGACATTATGCCCTACAGGGACAATAATGGAATCCTGTTCACCGGACTGTTCCAGTTCCTCTTCAGCGACAAATTCGTATAAGATCTCTCGAATTTTATTGTAAAAACACAGTGTTTTTCGACAGCCCTCCAGACCAGTGACAATATGGTTGTCGGGTATAACAACGCCGTCCAATCACTTGAAATGTGCTCTCATGGCCAGCATAATGGATTCGCCGACTAAAGCCACGTTTGCCAAAAGATAATGCTGCTTGCCGTCATGTCTGACTGAATGTCCAGCAATTTCTGCTGTCCTCAATAAGTCTTTCCTGATTGAACTGTCATTAAAATAGGTTGCAGATCCTGTCATAAAGGCAGTCCCGGACGGACTTAATTCAAATAGAATCGGCCCGGCATCTATATCCACACCCAGATAGCATCTCCGGTCATGGTATTCTTTCAGGCCGGCGATTATGCCGTCTTTCCAGAACAATGATTTAAGTGTATCATACTGTTCTTTGGCGAATCGAGGGTCAATGAAAGTCAAGTAGTAACAGTTCAAGGCCGAGTAGGAGCCTTTTACAGGCACATCTCCATATTGAGTGCCGTCCTCCTGCAGGAACGAAACCAACAATCCGGTCTCTTCGTCAAGCCATTCCTCTGTTGCCCGACTTATCCACTTTCTCACGGTACTGCGGTATTTCCCGTTATTCAGTTCCGCATATTTGTTCAGAGCGACAATGGCTACAAGCATGTCCGGAATATAGATGGATTCTCCAGGATAAGTGGGCAAATTCATGCAGTCACTATTGAGTATCCTTCTATTCATTGTCCGGCATAAGTCTGACAGCAACTTGTCATATTTTGAATCACCGCCAAGTTGCTTATAACCGCACATCATCCAAGCCAAATGACTGAGGTATGATATGTGGCTTTCGTCGCCGTCCAAACTCTCCAGAGGATCTTCACCCCATCTCAAGTAGTCATAATAGCTGAGTTCAGGAGACATCACAATGCTAATAAGGCTATCGACATATTGGAGATTCTCTTGCCTGGTTTCAGGATAGAGCTTAGACATGTCCACTAATGAAGCTGATAACATTGAACATGAATACAATGCCCATTCTCCCTGGAATTGAACTCCTATGGCTGACGGCATTTCGTTAAGAACTTCTTCTGGTGTCAAGAGCAGCTTGCCAAGCAGATAGTTTCTTCTTGCCAACATTTCGTTCTTTTCCATTTCAGGAGTTCCTTGTCTTGAAGATTCCCAAGAAACTCCAATGATTTTCAGTGAGACAAGAAATATGACTAGCGCTGCGACTGTGACAATCCAACCATATTTGTTTCCTTTTCGGAATCTCTGAAATAATCTTTCACTGCCTCTCGTCAGAAGGACGCATGCTGCCCCATACAATGGAATCAAAAGCGAAAACAATATCGAGGCATTCCATGTCTCGATTGAGCAGCATAGCGTGACCGCAATGGCACAATAAGACAGATACGGAATCCAAAGAGACCTGAATCTGTTGGCTTCCGATGCAAATTCCCAATACACTGAAAAAGATGTTGTATATAGCAATATCAACACTACAGTTGCAGTGTCATAATGATTCAGCCAAAGATAGGGCATGCAATAGAACAGAAGGATTTGCCAAAAGAACCATCGGCAAATCCTCCATGAGGCCGACATCATCTTGATTTGAAAATCCGCCATCATAATCCAAGTGCATTCCAGAACTCTTCCGGAAGTGTGACATTGTCAAGTGCTGACGCTTCTTTAAAAAGTGGAGCTATTTCACTATCGTGCCACCCGGCAATACCGCAGCCGATGCGCGTTACCAGGAATGTCAATTCCGGGTGCTCTTTTGCATAGGCCGTAAAATCGTCAACGTGCTTACGGATAATATCAATGCGTCCGTCCATTGTCGGAATTGCATAGCATTGACCGGTCATACCGACACCGACGCCCCATTCTGCGCCGAACTCTTCATAGGCGATGCGTGCTGCTCCACCTCCGTGCATGCCCTCCTTATTACTGCCGAACACAAATATCTCACCTTCTCTAAGAGAAGTAATATACTGCGGCGTGATTCTGTCGTTTTTTATCATGTTATTCAGCATTTACTATTATCCATATTCTCATGTCTAACCTGAATTATTCATAAAGAAAGTAAAGTAACCCTCATAATTATTTGGTAATCAGAGAATTAAATGTTATTTTTGTAATACTAAAAACAAGAAACATTTTTCCTTCACTTCATGAGCGGAAATTACTTCATATTCCGCAGATTACCAAACTTTTCCTACACTGTTTGAACTTGGGCCAGTGGGCGGCAAGAAAGTGACGGTGGATTTCTCTGCACCCGAACTCTCCTCGCTCGGCGGACTGCCCCTTGTCCGCGAATACGAAAAATCATCAAACCGCATCATAGAACGCATAGAATCCTGCATCAAAGATCCGCGCCGGAAACCTATGGTGGTACACAGCCAGACGGAGATGCTCCGCCAGAGGATATACCAGATAATGGCCGGCTTTGAAGATGACGAAGACTGCGACAGGCTATGCCGCAACTAAATCCTGAAGATGTGTGCCGGACGGTCTGCTTCGGATGAAATTGACCTGGCTTCCCAGCCTACGATGACGCGTCTTGAGAACCGCCTGTCCCGCAAGGAACTGTTCGATATCGGAGAATCCTTCATCGATGACTTCATCGCTTCGTATAACTCCTAGCCCGATTCCATCATCATTGATGCAGATGACACGAATGCCGACACATATGGCGCGCAGCAGCTCACGCTGTTCAATGCCTATTACGGGGAGACTCCCATTTCTGCTCCCACGACTTCATGGACTGGGCAACAGAACAACAGGAAGGCATCCACTTCATTACGGGACTTGCCGGGAACGTGACGGACTTCAAGGGGCAAAGGTCCAGCTTCATATACTCTTAATGCTATAGTGACCGAGTACGCATGGGGCAGATGATCGCCGAACTCAAGAACGGACTCAAGGCCGACACGATGTCCTGCGACAAGTTCTCTGCCAACCAGTTCAGACTCTATCTGCACTACGTCGTATACGTAATCCTGCATTCGTTTCAGGCCGATATGCTTGCGGGAACCGGACTTGAGTGCAGTACCATCACCACAATTAGAGAAAAACTGCTCCTGAACGCGGTTTCCATCGACGAGAAGAAGACTTGCATACGCCTTCGATTCTCACAGACGGTTCCGATGCTTCCTGAAATGGTGTCCGTATTGACCAGACTGCAACATCTGACATCCTCATAAACCGAGTAATGATCCAAATATAAGTCACGTAACCACGATAGGGGAAGCACTGCTGCGCTCCACACTTGAAAAAAACGCGCTGTCCTGTGCCTTCTGGCCATCTTCCAGTGCTGTTTTCAGCCACATCGAACGGCTTTTATCAGAAAAACCATGTGGTGCCGGAAATGCGGACCGATCGGACAGCTACTGCGAAGACAAAGCGTGGTGGCTATGTATAATGCAGGTTAACCATGTGATAGTGATAGCAATGCCACAGGACTCCATTATATGCCACTATATTCGAGCCTTCTGCCGGTCCAACGTTTAAGAAAAACTAGACTGTCCTTTTTTTCTTAAGTACGATTTTAAGTACGATTCATATACCTCGATGTGCCACAGAATGCCGTAGAATGAGTATAAAAAATGAGCATCAGTACGTAAAAATCGTACGAATGTCCACCTAATTTACTGATTTTTAACGAATTGGCTTTTAATACTTCTCCTCGTTAAAGAAAAGGACACACCCCTCTACAGACCATTCAGAGGCCGTTTTTGAGGATTCCGAAAGATTTTAAGGCGGATTTTTAGTAATTATAATTTTTCTAAAGACGCGCTTTTTTAGAAATAA
>OHQO01001061.1_pt1 | contig 10662 bp, 7 predicted proteins | sample 1578051 | NCBI WGS metagenome assembly OHQO01 (sample SAMEA3879592, study PRJEB24766) | human gut metagenome | biome: human-associated habitat; feature: feces | place: USA | collected 1985/1987 | reverse complement strand
CGAAGTATCTCAATAAATCTTTTGGAAACACCATCTCCATGAACTGGAGAAGCAAATCGTTTTCTCTTGTTGTCATATCATGTACCTTTATCTATCCAAAGGTACATACTTTTTAGTTATCCTATACACAGGGTTTTCCCCCTGACCCCTACTGAGCCCTTCCGTAAAAGATGGGCTAAAAGAAGATTTACTTTTCTTCTTTGAAAAGCAAGATTATCCTTTCCCCGACATCTCTCAAATGGTAGATGCCCTCTCCGAGTTCACTCATATTCCGCCCCAATATTGGGATTGTGACGAGAAAGAAGAATTTGTGGAAAAATTCAGTGCACAGCTGACTGATTAAACATCTATCAATAGGAACAAGATGATTGACATTAAATATACAGGAACAGCTGAAGCTTTGAAAGATTGCATAATACCAATTTCTTCAAAGTATGCTTGTGACGGATATGTATATTCATCAGCTGTGATGGATATTATGAACACAATACCAGATTTTGATTCTCTATCATTACCAGAAAATATGTTCAGGACAATGTCGCTAGGAGACAATAAAAACACTACAGTATTACTTTTCTGGAAAGTTGTTATGAATGCCGAATAAATAAACATGAAAAAGAATTATTTTTTATATATAAGCCCAGTCGCAACAATCACTCTATCACTTTTACTTTGTGGCTGTGCGAAGGAAGTTGAACAGCAACAGCCTCAAGAAGAGTTGCACGAAGTTGTTTTCCACGCCGGATGGGCGCCGGAAACCAAGACCGTCCTTCAGGAAGACGGCAGTGTCTGGTGGTCACCGGGAGATGAGATTATCTTGTTTGCTCAGGAGGGGACGACTAGTGGATATAAACTAACTTCAACTAATGCAGAGGATTCTCCAACAACTAATTTTGTTGGTTTAATGCCAGCTGCTACCGACGCCCATATCTATTATGCTCAGTATCCGTACAATGAGAACGCTTTTTTCTCAAGAGATTGGTTCTATACCGAAATACCAGACGTTCAATATGCAACGGAAGGCAATATTTCAAGGAATCAGTTAATAAGTGTTGCAATCTCCAATGATACTAATCTATATTTTAGGAATGTGTTTGGTGGAATAAAGTTTTCAGTAGCGAATGAAGGAATTACAAAAATCTCAATAAAAACAAGTGGCTTGGGTGCATTAAGGCCGATAGCAGGTAAATTACAAGTCAATTTAAATGACACTGGACTTCCCGATCGGGCAACTTCTGCCTATGGGCAAAATGGAGAGGATTTGGGCGAATACGCAATTACTGTATACCCGGCTGAAGGTAAATCTTTTATTCCCGGAAAATTTTACTACATAACAATTAATACTGGAAGTCATTCTTTAGATGTTACTTATCACAAAGGCAATTTGAGTGCAACAAAGAAAATGACTGAAGCTAACTTCAAACGCTCAGTATTTAAACGGCTTATAAACCAAGACAAGAATCTCACATTTACAGAATCTGCGAACTCCTATGCTTTAATAAAAGGAAACCTCCTGCCAGATGATGTTGATTGTACAAAAATAACGGAAGTTCATTTCCATACTCTGAGTGATGTAACTACTAATTACATTTTGGAACAAGATAGTTATTACGATTATTGTCCTATATATTTTGAACTCCAAGGTACATCAGCACATTACTATACTTCTGCGGAAAAATATAAAATAGGGTATAATGCTGCAAGTGGGATGTTTGAGGGCTGGCGAAATATTAAGACGCTGGACTTGTCTATGTTTAACACGGAAGATGTCAATAGTTTAGACAGAATGTTCTGCGATTGTGTTAACCTAGAGTCTGTAAATATGTCATCATTTAACACTCCAAATTTGCAAGGGATGACATCGATGTTTCAGAATTGCAGGAATCTTAAATCTGTTAATTTGAGTTCCTTTAACTTCAACTCTTTATTTAATGATTCGAATCATGTCGCACCTTGTGAAGGTTTATTTAGCAGATGCTTCAGTCTGGTTAACGTGGACTTGGGTAATATGAATGTAAGAGACCGCCAATGTGGGTTTTCGATGAAAGAGATAGCTAGATTCAGTAAGAATTGTGCGATAAAATGTACACAAGCTACACGAGAAGCATTGTCAAGTGCCAATGCTGGTTTGGAAAACAATGCCGAGTATATCACTTGGTTCCTTCCTGAGGAAGATATGCCAGAGTTTGAGCCGAAAACAGATCCGACACTATATGTGAGTTCAGATTATCAAAAGGACAGAACAGTTCGTGTGCTAAAAAAGGCTGCTTCAGGAAATGGAATAAATGTTATCCTGATGGGGGACGGATATTCTGACAGAATGATTGCAGACGGAACATATGATAAAGATATGGAATTAGCGATGGCTTCAATATTCAGCAAAGAGCCTTATGCCTCATTCCGAGATTTATTTAATGTCTATATGGTATACGCTGTATCGAAATGTGAAGTTATGGAAGATAGCCCGACCGTATTTTATTCTTCCTTGAAAGAAGACTCCTACGGGTTTTATATTAGTTGTGATGATTATCTTGTTACAGATTATGCCTCTGTTATTGATACAGACCTTTTAGAAACAACAATTCTTATTATTCGCAATCAACAAGAAAAAAACGATCTCATAGATGGTATGGCCGGTGTCTTTGTTTATCCGGAGTCCTCGGAAGTATCCGATTATGGCAGTGGTGGCTCTCGCGCTTTTGTGAATCGGTATGATAGAGCAGAAACGGCACTTTATAGTAGAATAGTAAGTCATGAATTTGGACATGCTTTCGCGAAGCTTGGGGATGAGTACGGAATATTTTCGGGTGATATTCCTAATGAGCGAAAAAACATCTTAATTGAAGAAGCAAATAAATGGGGTTATTGGAAGAACATTGATTTTACATCTGATCCGGATCATGTTAAATGGAAGAAATTCCTTCTTGATAAAAGGTATGCTGATGCTGATTTGGGTATTTTTGCGGGCGGTCAAACTTATCATGATGGTGTTTGGCATCCTTCGCAAAATAATATTATGACAAATGATACATCTCCAGATGCTCAGTTTGACGCTCCATCCCGTGAGGCTATCTATTATCGCATTCACAAACTCGCTTATGGAAAGGATTGGCAGTACAACTTTGAAGATTTTGTTCAATGGGATCTTAAGAATATCCAGAATGAGTCAAAAACATCCGTTCAGGCTGTTCCGTATCCGGCACGTGTCAATGAGAGGAAGCCGTTCTTCAAGATGAAGGAGATTCACAACAATGACGGACGAGAGGAAATAAGAATTATTATGAACTAAAACAATGTCAATTATGGAAAATAAAAATAATTATATTGCCCCGAATGTTGATGTCATCGACATTGAGATTGAAGGTGGCTTTTGCATAGGCAGTGGTGGGGCTACCCACGAGGGAACAACCGAAGAAGACTGGGATGAGCCTCTCCCGTAGGATTTTTGTTCCATCTAAAACGTTTTCGCGGAACAAAACGCCTCTGAAAACCCAGTTAGTGCAACTTAAAACGTTTATTTGGAACGAAATGGTAAGAATACTTGTGGGACAGGTGTAAAAACTGACCGCCGGATGGGGAATCGCTCCTGATCCGGCGGCCATGATTTTCCCACCTGTGGGAATCAATATGTAAACCTAATGCTTTACCACATTTTTAGACTTGTTGTTTACTGATTTGGGATTTCCGTAGTAATCTATGTGGGAATTCCCGGACGTCTCGGTCTCGAGCTTTTGGGTGACTGTGACTGTGGCACCGGACACGCCGGACAGATTGACGGAAGCATCCTTCACGGTAAAACTCTTGCCGTTGAAAGTCGCAGTTCCGGAGGCAGTGACACTCATTTTATCTCCGTCTCCCTGGAGAGACAGCGACGACGCTCCGTCCAATTCCACAGAAACAATTCCGATTTTTCCGGAAAAATTCACAGATGAAGCACCGGAAAGATTTGCCAGCAATTCATTGGCATTGACCTCCAGAGTCTTGATCTTGCCGACGCCGCTTGCGGTGGCATTGATGATTCCGGAACGGATATTCTCGAACTTGAGCGCGGTCGCGCCTGACATTGACAGCTGGACTTTATCGGAGTTTATGGAAGAAATGCCGGAGATGAGACCTCAGATCCAGGATATACTCGATTCTGTTGACCGGTTAAGCCGGCCGTGATGAAAAACCGGTATGACCGCTAAGGTGAGATGATCAGTTGAAAAAATTAAAAATAATAAATTTTAAAGAATGGATTGTTATTTTCTGGAAAAGTGATAAAATATTTAAAAAAAATAAATTACGAAGGGAAAAATAATGGCAGTTATACCATTAAGGGTACACAGGATGAAGAAGAAACTTGAAAAAATGCAGCTGAAAGAAAGACTCATTTACGGATACGGAAGAGTCATTTTGAGGATGATAGTATCCGGTGTGCTTTCTCTTATTGTTATAGGTTTATTAATGGGGAATATGCTGCGTTATGTGGAAAATGTAGAACGTGCAGATGTTGCAGTGAAAATCTGCAGGATCGATGTCAATTCTGCGGCGAGAAATATCCGTGAGATGGCATTAAACAGTGACACATCAACTTACGACAGTTATCAGCAACAGGTAGAAACACAGCTTGCTGAGGTGGATTCAGAACTGAAGGCACTAAAGGCAACAGGAATCATATCGGACGAGCTCTATCAGGAATATGCATCCGCACTTTCTGATTGGGGAAATATCGGCTATTCCATTATGGAACAGATCATGAGTGGACAGACAGAGGAAGCTGCGGATGCTATTATTAACCAATGTACGCCGGCATTAGACAATGCAGTCGCTATTGGGAAAAAGTTAGATGCAGTGACTGACAAGGCAAGCCATCAGGCGGTGATCTTTACAGGCTGCATGACAGTGGCAGGAATTCTGGTGATCATCTTAAGTGTGATATTTGCAATTCTTTTTGTGAAGAAAATAAGTAATGTCGTGGTTGATTCGATTCTCGAACCACTGCATGCGATCGAGGATGTTGCAAAGGAACTCACAGAGGGTAATTTGCACAGTACATTAGAATATCGTTCTGAGGATGAGATTGGAAAACTTGCACATAGTATGCGTAAATCTATCCGCATACTTGGATCTTATGTGGATGATATCGGACGTGCAATGAAATTGTTCTCGGAGGGCAATTTTGATGTGCAGCCGGAAGTGGAATGGAAGGGAGATTTTATAGGAATCTTAGATTCCTTTATGGCATTTGAAAAGAGCATGGCTGAGACAGTCAAGGGCATCCAGAGTGCATCCAATGAGGTGTCCGAAGGAGCAGAACAGGTGGCTGCAAGCTCCAATGATCTTGCCGAGGGCGCTACCAATCAGGCAGCAGTTGTGGAAGAACTGACTGCAACTGTTACAAACGTGGCAGATCAGGTGGCACAGAACGCCCAGTCTGCAAAAGAGATCAGTGGAAAAGTAGGAGAACTTGGAAATGCAATCTTAGAAAGCAACGGTAAGATGCATGAGATGGTTGATTCCATGAATGAGATCAACGAGGCTTCCAAAGAAATTGATAAGATTATCGCAACGATCAATGAGATTGCATCCCAGACAAATCTGCTTGCGTTAAATGCTTCTATCGAGGCAGCCAGAGCCGGCGAAGCCGGAAAAGGATTTGCGGTGGTAGCAGATCAGGTAACAGTACTTGCCGACCAGAGTGCACAGGCAGCAAAAGAGTCAGCAGTTCTGATCGAGACTTCTGTCAAAGCAGTAGAAAAAGGTATGGTCATTGCAGATCAGACAGCAACACAGTTAGAAGACGTAGCCGATAATTCCAGAACGATCACAGAGCAGGTTGGAAATATTGCGGATACATTAGAGACGCAGACAACAGCAATCCATCAGATCAATGAAGGAATCGAGCAGATCAATGATGTGGTACAGACGAATTCAGCTACTTCAGAGGAATGTGCGGCTGCAAGTGAAGAGATGAGCAGCGAAGCAGATAATTTACGTGCAATGATCCGCAGATTTAAAGTTGCAAAGCATAAAAAATAATATCGGACCAGATAAATTCAACTGGATGCGCAGGAGTATAAGCGCAAAAGAAAAGGGAAGGTTCTCTGGTTATGAATAAGGATGTATATGGAATATTAGGAGATCTGACAGCAGAGATCTTATTGGAGATCATAGCGGAATGCATGGATGATTACCTATATGTGTTCGATCTCAAGAACAATAAGATGGAAATTTCCCAGTCAGCCCTGGATCGGTTTATGATCTCTGAGACACATATGAGGAATGTAAAGCAGGAGATCATGTCCGTTGTCTACAAAGAAGACCGCACTATGTTTGCAAAGCATATGCAGGCTGTGATGGATGGAAAGGAAAAGGTGCATGATATCCATTACCGGTGGCTCGACAAAAACGGGCTTCCGGTATGGGTCAACTGCCGCGGAGTAGTGATCGATGATGAAGATGGGAAGCCGGGGTATCTGGTGGGATGTCTGAATGAGACCGGAAACCAGCGGCGGGCTGATAATGTGACCGGGCTTTTAGGCGGAATGGAATTTTGTGCTTATCTGCGGTCACAGAAGAAACCTGTGACGACCGGATTTCTTATGCATATTGGAATTGATGATTTTGCAACGGTGAATGAAACACATGGCAGCAATTATGGCGATTATGTGTTAAAAAGTGTTGCAGACTGTATGAAAGAGTGTCTGTCCGGAAATCAGCGACTCTATCATCTGGTCGCAGATCAGTATGTGATCGTGGATCTTGACAGTACTTCCATGGATGATGCCATACAGCTCAAAAAAAAGATCGGTGAGAAAATAGACGAATTCATCATCTCTGAAAAATATGAAGTTGTATTTTCAGCTTCTGCAGGAGTGATCGATGCCTCGACTGTGGCAGAAGGCTACGAGGAATGCCGCAAAAAGTTTGAATTTTCCCTGAAAAAGGCAAAACGGATGGGAAAAAATAACATCTATTTTTACAGGCAGGAGGATTACGAGAAATTCCAGCGGAATGGAAGAATCATAAGTGCACTGAGAAATTCCATCGCTAACGGGTGTGAAGGCTTTGAAGTATATTATCAGCCGATCGTGGATTGTGTTTCCGGGCGTGTGATTGGTGCAGAAGCACTCATGCGGTATACCATGGTGACAGAGGAAGGTAAGGAGTGGCTGTCTCCGGTCGAGTTTATACCGCTTCTGGAAAAGACAGGACTGATCATTCCGGCGGGAAGGTTTGTGTTAAATGAGGCAGCAAAAATGTGCCGTGAGATACAGCAATATATACCGGAATTCAGTGTGAACGTGAATATTTCCTGTTATCAGATCGAGCATGGAAAGATTGCAGACAAGATACTCACTGCGGTCAGGGACAATGGACTGACGCCGGATCGCATCTGCATAGAAATGACTGAAAGCGGCTTCATGGATATGACACCGGTCTTTTGTAAATTCAGGAAAGTGCTTGAGGAAAATGGGATTCAGTTCGTGATCGATGATTTTGGAACCGGATATTCCAATCTCCACTGCATCAGTGACATGAATCCGGGCTATGTGAAAATGGATAAGGATTTCACAGCAAAGGCAATGAGCTGCGAACGGGATTACGAGCTGTTTAAAAAGATCATTGAGATGGTTCACAGCATCGGCATCCGCATCTGTGTGGAAGGAATTGAAAAAGAAGACTGGCATCTTAAGATGAAAGAACTGCAGGCGGATTATCTTCAGGGGTTTTTTTTTGGAAAACCCTGTGAAAAAAAGAAGTTTATGGAAGAGTTTGTTTGCAATCCGCATAATAATGGCGTATGGTGAGATAGTACCTCTCAGGAGGTGCTATTTTACTATACAGATTTTTATAGAAATTTCATATCTGCATGAAACGGAGTATAAAGAATGAACGAAATAGAAGTTATCTGGAAGTTTTTAGATAATCTGGATGAGTACGTGTACGCAACAGACATAGAGACAGATGAGCTTGTTTATATGAACCGCAAATTGTTAGAGGTGTATGGATTACAGTCCATAGATGATGTGAAAGGGATGAAGTGCTACGAGGTGCTGCAGAAATCTTCTGTTCCCTGTGGTATGTGCAATAATGACAGGCTTTGTGCCGGAAAGTTTGTCGAGTGGCGTTATTATAATCCGGTGATCGATAAATACATGATGTTGAAAGATACCCTGGTGGAAGATCCTGTCACAAATAAAAAGTACCGGATCGAGATCAGTATAGATATCAGCGAGGAGCGTTCACAGGACAAGATGATCCAGAAGTACAGGGATATGGAGTCCTTTGTCAACGAGGCATTGAAGGATGCGCTTTCTGTCGAGTCGCCGGACGAGACGATCCGTATTATTCTGGAATATCTCGGAAAAGTGCTGAACGGAGAGAGAACATATATTTTTGAGAAGAACAGAGATGGCAGGGATGATAATACATATGAATGGACGGCGCCGGGAGTGCCACCGGAGATCGACAATCTCCAGAATCTTCCGCCGGAGATCTGTGAGAACTGGTATCACATTTTTGAGGAGGGAAAATATGTCCAGATACCGGATATTGAGGAGATGCGCCTGAGCGATCCGTTTCAATATGAAAATCTGAAGCGGCAGAAGATCCATTCCATTGTTGCCATGCCAATTTATGATGCGGAAAAAGTCATTGCTTTTTACGGAGTTGACAATCCGCCGGCATTTTCATTGGAATATACGTCGGATATGCTTCAGATCATGGGTTCTTTTCTCAAGTCCTGCATCAGACGCAGGAATCTGATGAGGCGTCTGGAAGATCTAAGCTATAAGGATGCGCTGACTCAGCTTGGAAACCGCTTTGCGATGGAAAAGTATGTGAGACAGATCGATCCGGAGCAGAGCGTTGGCGTAGTTTATTGTGACGTTACTGGTTTAAAGGGTGTGAATGACACACTGGGACATAAGGCAGGGGATGACCTGATCCTTAGAGCCGGTGCATGTCTGGAGCAAGTGTTTGGCGATTACGGCGTATTCCGTATCGGGGGAGATGAGCTGCTTGTATTGTGCGCGCAGATCGATCAGGACACGTTGGCGGAACGCATAAGGCAGTTAGAGTGTCTGACAGCTGAGAAGGACGTAAATATCGCAGTGGGAGTGATCTGGCAGGACAGGGCGGACACACATCTGGATGAACTTCTGCAGGAAGCTGAGAAGCGCATGTATGAGGATAAGGCAGAATACTATAAGAAAACAGGGATTGAGCGGAGAGGTGCAGACAAAAAAGGCTGAATCTGCTCTCACTAAATGAGAATAGATAAAAAAGTGATAATAATTTTGTCTGAAAACGGTATTTTCCTAGGCGAAATGTAAAAAATTTTAAAATAGAAATAAAATGATTGTGATTTTGCCATGAGGTACAGTATAATAAGAAATGTCGGTTAAATGTAAAAATTATGTAAAAAGTTTGTAAATAAAATTGCAGACAGGGATACGTTAGGATGTATAACGTAGTTAGGAGTACAAATGACAACATTTACTATTATTTTATCGCTGCTCAGCGGAGTGGCACTGTTCCTTTTTGGTATGTCCCTGATGGGAGACGGACTGAAGAAAGTAGCGGGTAATAAGCTGGAGCTGGTTCTTTATAAGCTGACGAACACACCGTTGAAAGGAGTGCTGCTTGGAACTGTTGTGACAGCGATCATCCAGTCCTCCTCCGCAACGACTGTTATGGTTGTCGGCTTCGTAAACTCCGGAATGATGAAGGTTGCGCAGGCGATCGGTATCATCATGGGAGCTAACATCGGAACGAGTGTGACAGGCTGGATTTTGTGTTTGTCGTACATTGACGGTTCGAACGGGATAGCACAGCTGCTGTCCACAGCGACCATCTCAGCGATCGTGGCGATCATTGGTATTATCTTTAAAATGTTTGTAAAAAAATCCGGCTTTAAAAATGTCGGTGACATTATGCTTGGGTTCTCCATCCTGATGGTGGGGATGCAGACCATGAGTGGGGCAGTTGCACCATTAAAAGATAACGAGCATTTTGTGAATGTATTGACAATGTTTAAGAATCCGGCGGCAGGTATACTGGCAGGTATTTTATTTACAGCGGTATTGCAGAGTGCATCTGCCTCAGTCGGTATTCTTCAGGCGTTGTCCATGAGTGGAACGATCACTTTTGCAGCGGCGCTTCCTATTACCATGGGTATCGGTGTCGGCGCAGCCTGTCCGGTTCTGCTCTCCTCGATCGGAACGAACAAAAATGGTAAGAGAACAGCCCTGATCTATCTGTTTAACGATCTGTTCGGCATGCTGTTCTGGTCAATTGTATTCTATTCTGTCAATGCTGTGGTGCATTTCCCGTTTATGAATGCCACCATGAGCCCGGTACTGATCGCAATGTTAAACACGGTTTTCCGTGCGGCAACGATTTTAGTACTTCTTCCATTTATCAAATGGATTGAAAAAATTGTTTATCTTGTTGTAAAAGATTCTCCGGAGGACGAGGAGGATCAGGCAGACTTCGATCTGCTCGAGGAGCGTTTCCTTGCTTACCCGGATCTTGCGATCACACAGAGCCATCTTGCGATGAACGGCATGGCAAAGAAGGCAAGAAAGAATATTTTACGCGCGTTAAGCCTGTTCCTTGTGTATTCGACAGAAAAGTTTAATAAGGTACAGGAGAAGGAAACACTGATCGATAAAT
>OHQO01001056.1_pt1 | contig 10698 bp, 10 predicted proteins | sample 1578051 | NCBI WGS metagenome assembly OHQO01 (sample SAMEA3879592, study PRJEB24766) | human gut metagenome | biome: human-associated habitat; feature: feces | place: USA | collected 1985/1987 | reverse complement strand
GGCAGACTATTGAAGCGCTTTACATAAATGGTTACAGCGGCAGGGAAGCTGCCGAGCTGTTAAACTGCTCGCCTGCCATGGTTACCAAGCACCATAAGCAGGCCTTAAAAAACTTACGCAGCAATATTGCTTAATTTAGGTTTTATTTAACTACAGCCAAAAGGTGTCACGCATTACTGCATGACACCTTTTTTATTTTTTATGCATTATTATGGTGTGCTTCCGCACGGTTAATAGCACAGAGTATGCCCTGAATTGCCGCTACGTTGATGTTGGCGTTGATACCTACGCCAAAGATATGTCCGTTGCCGGGAACTTTGAGTTCAATATAGCAAATGCCGAGCGCATCACTGCCGCGGCTAATAGCGTGTTCATGGTAGTTTACAAATTCGTAGCCGGTAATGCCGATGCTCGAAAGTGCCTGGAAGAAGCTGTCAATCGGGCCGTTGCCGCTGCCGACAATCATCTTGATGGCGCCGTTTTCGTTAATATATCCTTCAAAGCGGGTTTCCGTGGTGCCGTCCATATCGCGCAGTTCCGTAAAGCGGTGCTGGAGCAGCGTGTATTTACCTTTAAACTCAGTATATTCTTTATTAAAGAGTTCTACAATCTGCTGTTCTTTCAGTTCGTCGCCGTAAGCATCCGAGGCTGCCTTGACGATTGCGCCAAATTCCGGGTGCATTTCCTTAGGCAGGCGGTAACCACATGCATGTTCCAGTACAAAGGCTGCGCCGCCCTTGCCGGACTGGCTGTTAATGCGGATAACGGGTTCATATTCACGGTTAACATCCGCCGGGTTAATTGGCAGATACGGTACTTCCCAATACGGAGTTTTGGAATTTTCCATATAATCGTAACCTTTGCGGATTGCATCCTGATGGGAGCCGGAAAAAGCAGTAAAGGCAAGTTCGCCGGCATAGGGCTGGCGTTCATGCACGTGCATTTTGGTGCATTTTTCGTAAATATTTTTAATTTCCAGAATATTACTGAAATCAAGCTGCGGGTCTACACCCTGAGTGAACATATTGAGCGCAACTGTTACAAGGTCAAGGTTGCCGGTACGCTCGCCGTTGCCGAACAACGTGCCTTCCACACGTTCTGCTCCTGCCATGATGGCAAGTTCTGCCGAAGCAACTGCCGTGCCGCGGTCATTATGCGGATGAATGCTTACGATAGCGGCTTCCCTGTTATGCAGGTTTTTGCAGAAGTATTCAATCTGGTCGGCATAAGTGTTTGGTGTGGACATTTCCACCGTTGAAGGCAGGTTTAAAATAACCGGGTTTTCTTTGGTTGCGCCAAGTTCGCGCATAACTTCTTCGCAAATGCGGATGGAAAAATCTATTTCCGTACCGGTAAAGCTTTCGGGAGAATATTCGTAACGGATGTTCATGCCGCTTTTGGCAACTTCTTCTTCCGTTAATTTGCGGATAAGGCGTGCGCCCTCCACGGCGATGTCAACAATGCCGTCCATATCTTTTTTAAACACTACTTTGCGCTGCAAAGTTGAGGTTGAATTATAAAAATGTATAATAACGTTTTTAGCGCCTTTAACGGCTTCAAAAGTTTTTTTGATAAGTTCGGCACGGGCCTGAACCAGTACCTGCACTGTTACATCATCAGGAATGTAGTTGCCTTCTATTAACGTGCGCAGAATTTCATATTCCGTGTCAGAGGCAGAAGGAAAACCAACTTCAATTTCTTTAAAGCCGATATCTACCAATGTTTTAAACATTAAAAGCTTTTCATCAAGCTGCATGGGCGTAACCAGTGCCTGGTTGCCGTCGCGCAAATCTACACTGCACCATACCGGAGCTTTGGTAATTACTTTATCCGGCCATTCGCGGTTTGTCATTTTTACAGGCTGAAATGGAATGTACTTTTTGTTTGCATACTGCATTTTAATAACCTCCGTTCGTTTTTATTTGAGCGGAGAAACAAAAATCCCCGCTCCCTACAAAAGCATAGGGGCGGGGAATAATTCCACGCGGTACCACCCTAATTTCAGCCGCAGACGCGGCCCTCAGCAGCCTCCAACAAGGCCCGGCTTTATAACGCGGCCAAACGTCCAACCCTACATATCAGGCGGGCAACTCCGGGATGAGCTATACATAAACCTTTGCCGCTGCCTTGCACCTTCCGGCAGCTCTCTGAAGGCGTTGGGGTTTATCTTATTCCCTTCATAGTTTTTCAGGTGAAAAATATGTTGTTGGAAATTATTATAATTAGTTTTAAAAATTATGTCAAGCCTTATTGCTCTTTTTGAATTTGGACTTTGCTTTTGCTTACGGAATAAATGGTTTCAACCGCAACCAGTACGGAAAGTATTACCAAAATTACGGATACTACCGGTACGGCAGGATGGCCAAGGCCAAGTACCCAGCCTTCATAAATGCTGAGCAGGAGCGCCCAGTTGGACATTAAGAACATAAGCACGGCCGGAATGCACGCTGCCATCCATACCTTGGAGTTGCGGCGGGTATTGTACAGCCAGATGCTGATGCCGATAAGTGCCAGCGCTGCCAGCAGCTGGTTGGATGCACCAAAAGTATTCCAGAAGGTTTTCCATGCCGGAATTACATTGCCTTTGGCATCCGTCATGGTTTGGAAGATGAAGAAAATAGGCACTGCGGAAGTAAGCACGGTTCCCAGCACTTTGCCTTTCATATCGCGCCAGCCGGTAAGTTCTTCAATAACGTAACGGCCAAGGCGGGTGCAAACGTCAAGCGTGTCGTAAACAAAGGTAGTAAACGCCATCAGGCCAAAGCTGATGCCGAACGCAGCCGGAATACCGATAAGTTCCATAAAGCTGCCGATGCCCATAGCGTAAATAAAGTTAGGCGCTTTGGTAATAAGTTCGGAATCTTTGGCAAGAATCATAACGCAGACGATGGAAACTACTGCAACCATGCCTTCAAGCAGCATTGCGCCATAGCCAATGGCAGTTGCGTCCGTTTCTTTGGCAAGCTGCTTGCTGCTGGTGCCGGAAGATACGAGGGCATGGAAGCCGGAGCAGGCACCGCAGGCGATGGTGATGAAAAGTATCGGGAACATCGGCGTCCAGAAATGTTCGCCAAGGCTACCGTCGGGATTAAGATTGGTAAAGGCGGGGTAATTAATTTCGTAACCGCCAAACATAATGCCGATTGCCGCTACAACAAGGGCAATGTAAAGGAAGTAACCGCCAAGCGCGCCGCGGGGCTGCAGCAGAAGCCACATCGGCATCATTGCCGCAACAAGGCAGTAAACCAGAATTAAAACGCCCCAGATTTTCTGGGCAGTTGCCGGGTCTGCAACAGGCAGACTAAGCGGCAAAGACTGGCCTGCCCAAATGGCAACGCCAACCAGAGGCAGGAAAATTGCTACTGCCAAACCTTCTTTTAAGCCGCCAAAGCGCATTAACAGACCCATAATAATCGGCAAAGCCAGATACATTGCAGAGGAACTTGCAATACCGGCACCGGAAACAACTTCGCCGTTTTCCAGCGTTACGTTGCCGACAAAAGATGATGCCGTAATATCGGTAAATGCCACAATAACATAAACAAGCGTAATCCATACAAAAATCATGAACAAAATCCACGCGCGCTGAAATACATTAAGGCGCACAACTTCGGTAATGGATTTTGCCTTATGGCGCACGGAGGCAACAAGGCTGCCCATATCGTGAATGCCGCCGATAAAAATGCAGCCCAAAATTACCCACAAAAGTGCAGGCGCCCAGCCGTAAATAACGGCGGCCAGAATAGGCCCGTTAATAGGCCCTGCCGCGGCAATGGCCGAAAAATGCTGGCCCAAAAGCATGCCTTTTTTAGCAGGCACATAGTCAACGCCGTCTTCCATTTCCACGGAAGGAACGGGATTTTTGTCATCCAGCTTAAAAACCGTGTTGGCAAGGAATTTGCCATAAGTAAAATATGCAGCGAGTAAAATTATTGCACTTGCAACTACAATAAAAAGTACCAATTACGACTCCTCCCCACTTCATGACACCATTGTCATTTAATGTTTGTTTTAATCTTCATCATCAGCTTCCGGTTCCTGCTGCGGTACCTGCGTAACCATTACTTTATCAACGCGGGTGCCGTCCATGTCAATAACTTCAAAACGGTAACCTTCCCAAACAAAGTAATTGCCGGCCTGAGGAATATGCCCGATATTTGTAACCACAAACCCGGCAACTGTATTATAGCCGTTCTTTTCTTCCAGCGGCAGTTCTTCGAATTCAAAATAATCTTTAAATTCCGAAACAGGCAGCATGCCGTCTACCAGCCAGCTTCCGTCATCACGTTTTACAATTTCCTGCTTAACGTCTTCATCGTAAGATGGCAAATCGCCGACAAGATGCTCGATAACGTCCCTTAACGTTACCATACCGGCCAGCCCGCCGAATTCATCCATAACCAACGCAACTTTTATGCGCTTTACCTTAAACATATCCAAAAGGCTCTGCGTGTGCATGGCCTCCGGAACATAAAGCGGCTGCTGAATGAATTTGCGCAGGTTGCGTTCGCCGCCGTGCAGCCACGACGCAAAAACTTTTTTGGTATAAACAACACCGGCAACATGTTCCAAATCATTTTCCGCCACAACAAAGCAGGAATACATCTTGTCTGACATTTCAGAAAATTGTACATCTGCCGTGTCGTTTAAATCAAGCCATTCAATTTTGGTGCGCGGCGTCATAATTTCGCTGACGCGCAAATCATCAAGAGCAAACACGTTTTCAATCATCATCTGCTCACGGTCATCAAAAACGCCGTGTTCGCGCCCCTGCTCAATTAAAACGCGCACTTCTTCTTCCGTTACGGGCGGTTCTTCGTTAGGCTTAACGCCGATAACCCTTAACAGAACTGTTGTTGATACGCTTAAAAAGATGGTAAGCGGACGGAAAACCGTAATTAAGGTTTTAATAAAACGGGCAAAGAACATTGCCATTTTTTCAGGATTGTTCAAAGCCAATTTTTTCGGCAGCAGTTCGCCCAAAACAAGGCTTAAATACGTTACCAGCACAACAACCGTTGAATATGATACAAATGCGGCGTAAGGCACCATAAAAGGAATTTTACGCAGCAGCACTTCAAGCGGTGCCGCCAGCATGGCGCCGCTGTATACGCCTGTGCCGATGCCGACAAGCGTAATGCCTATCTGCACGGTAGATAAAAATACAGTCGGCTCCTCTGCCAGTTTGCTGATATAAGCAGCGCTTTTGCTGCCTTCTTCCGCCAGCTGTTCCAGGCGGCTTTTGCGCGAGGACACCACCGCCATTTCCAGCATTGACAATAAACCGTTCAATAAAATAAGGACTAAAACAATAATACACTCAACCACAGACCCAAGAGGATCCATATATTAACCAACTCCTGTTAAAACAATTATTTAGCCCATATAAGGCTCATTAAATTAGGATATTCTTCCGTTAAATGCCTTAAAATTACATCAATAACGGTATGTACAAGGCGCGGGTCAAAGCTTTCTTCCGTATCGGTAAGGCAGCTGTCAAGGCAAATATCGCCGTTATCGGCAACATAATATTTGAATACTTTGTATTTGCCGTTCATAGCATTGATGTGTTCCAGCACTGCCTGTTTGTTGCCTTCGTTTACTACGGAAGCAGCAACACGAACCTGAATCATGGTATAAATGCTGTCATCGGCAACAACCATTGTCGGCAGCATTTGCCCGCTTACTTCCATATGCGCACGGTATACCACGGTGTGCAGGTCGTTTTTTACCTCCTCTTTGTTAAAGCAGGTAATTTTATTTTCTGCCAGAAAAGCGTCAAATTTTGCAGCTTTAGTCATTTATAAAAGCCTCCCTAAAATTATAATTACTAATATGATACACTATATACTTTAGTTTGTACAGTATTCAAATAAATTTAACCACAATATTAAACTACGTACGCATAAAACCGTAAAAAATTTAACAGTATGTCCTTTTATTCTGCCAATCCGTACATTGTACGGCAGATGTTTTTGCCTGCCTGCGTTTTAAAAATGCGGCTGTACGCCGTTTTTACGGCTTCCGGGCTTACGCCGTCTTCATAAAGGTTTACCAAAAAGTCGGCTTCCACCAAAATTTGGTAATCGGCACTGTCAATATTGTTATAAGTATGGTGGTGCGCAATCAGCCAGCACACACGTTCCGTAACAGCGGCGTCAAAGCCCAGGCTTTGCAGCAGTTTTTCCGCTTCCGGCGGACCTTCAACCTCTTGCTGTTTGCCGGTACAGGTGCCGTATTTCTTTTCGCTGTTGCGGATGCCGATATCGTGCGTCAGTGCGGCGGCTTCCAAAATATACAACGTTTTAGCGTCCAGTTTTTCTTCTTCACCGATGAGTTTTGCCAAGGCGTGAACCTTTATAAAATGCTGAATGCGTTTAGCGTCGCCGCTGTTGTAGGCAATCATCGCCAACATTAATTTATGCAGTTTTTCTTGCATTGTTCTCCCCTCTTACACAACCTGGAAAATATGAAATTTTAAATAGTAGGTTTCCGGCACATTCCATAAAACAGGGTGGTCCGGCGACTGCTGACGCGCTTCAATCTGGCGCAGGCTGACGCTGGCATCACGCGCGGCATCTTTAAGCATCTGCACAAAATATTCCTCTTTCATAAAATGCGAGCAGGAACAAGTTGCCAGATAACCTCCGCGCGGCAATAATTTCATTGCTTTTAAATTTATTTCCTTATAACCACGGATGGCATTTTTAACCGTGCTGCCCGATTTTGTAAAGGCGGGCGGGTCCAAAATAATAAAATCATAAGCGTGGGATTTTTCTTCCGCCAGTTTGGTTAATAAATCAAAAACATTCGCTTCAAGCGGTTTAACAACATCTTTAAAACCGTTCTTTTCCGCATTAATGCCTGTCATGCGCACTGCTTCGGCAGAAACATCCACCGCCGTTACGGACGCCGCCCCTCCGGCAGCAGCATTAAGCGCAAAAGCGCCGGTATGCGTAAAGCAATCAAGCACATGCTTGCCTTTGGCAATGCGTGCCACAGCCTGGCGGTTATATTTCTGGTCGAGGAAAAAGCCTGTTTTCTGTCCGTTTTCAACATCTACGCTGTAACGGATGCCGTTTTCAACTATTTCCGTTACGGTATTTTTGTCTTCAACCGTTTCGGGCATAAACCAGCCTTTGTTTTCCGCAATGCCTTCCAGTTCGCGTATTTTTACATCGTTTCGCTCATAAATACCGCGGATATTTTCACCGCTGCTGCGCAGAATCTGTATCAGCATGGGGAAAATTTCTTCTTTGCGCAGTTCTATGCCCAGCGACAGAGTCTGAGTTACCAAAATATCGTTAAAGCGGTCTACCGTAAGGCCCGGAAACATATCTGCCTCGCCAAAAATAAGTCGGCAGCATTTAAAATCATCGCCCGGCATTACCGTGCGGCGGTAATCGACAGCATACTGCAAACGGCGCTGCCAGAAAGCAGTATCGAATTTATCGTTGGTATTGGTGGAAATAATGCGTACCTTAATTTTGGAATTATCGTTAATAAAACCCGTGCCAAGATATTTTCCTTTATTGGTTACAACATCAACCAAATCGCCATTGGCATACTTACCTTCAATATTGATAATTTCATCGGCATATACCCAGGGATGGCCGCTTCTTGCGGCACGCTCGCCTTTGGGGGTAATATATATTTTTGTGTAATTGCGCATAAGCTGCTCCTTTGTTTTTTTACAAATATTATACAATAACGCGGTAAAATAAAAAAGCCTCCACACCTGTACGGCACGGAGGCAATTTATTTATATCAGTGCAGATGGCATACGCGGTCGGCAACTTCAGCCTTTTTGGCATCGTTAAAGCGCGGCAGTGTACTGAGATAGCCCGTAATTCTGCGGACTCTTACGATAGTATCATAATGCGGTTTTACAACAACATTATCACCTTTAAGGCTTAAATCCAAAGAAAGCAGGGTTTCATGCGGGCGTACCTGCAGCTGGTCTTTTAAATAAACAGCGGCTTCTTCTTTTGAAATACCTTCCGCACAATTAACTTTAATACCGTCCATTTCGTATGTCATAAAACTCACTCCTCAAACTTGTTTCATGACCTAATTATAAAGCAATAATAATTATTTGTAAAGCCCTTTCTACAAAATATTGTATATTCAACTTTTTAAAAGCGCAATATTTTGTATGTTTATTCTATAATCGAGCGTCCTTCCATCAGGTTCACCTGTTTGCAGATTGCCCATTTCATAATGTCTACCGGGTCTTTCTGGTTGCCCATAGGCTCTACATCACGTTCGTAAATTTCTTTTTTGGAGAACCTGTTGCCGTCGTGCCTGTATACATAAATATCCGCATTGGCAATAGTTTCAATGTAAGTATCGTCAAAATCATCATGGAAGCCAAAAAACTTGTTAACCATATAAGAATCGAGGTCATCAACCATAACAAGCACAAGGGCTTCTATCTGTGCTTCTTCGGCAATGCTTTTCATTACATTGGAATCAATTTTTACTTTTCCCTGCGGCGTAAAAATTTTTTCTGCAGCGGCGGCTTTGGCCGGAGCGTTGTCTACCATTTTAAAATCCGGGAAATGATAAGCCCACCTTACAGGTTCGCGCCAAATGCGGTACACGTCCTGCGTTACGTTGCCGCTGCGGTCAAACACTACAAGCGTTGCAGGCTGTTCTGCAAAGGCAGCAAATGCCTTCGGCGCAGCGCCGGTAAAAGTTAAACATATTACAGCAAGCATAAAAAACAAATTAAGCTTTTTCATTTTTCTTCACCCCTCCGGTTTATTTAAATGCTGCGGCCGTGCCATGAGCAAGCGGCGCAAGCCCCAGATGTGCGGCTATTGTCTGCCCGATGCAGGAAAAAGATGGCATGGGTTCCAACTGCTGCGGTTTTATGCCGCTGCCGTAAAACAGTACCGGTATATGCTCGCGCGTATGGTCGCTGCCTTTCCAGGTCGGGTCGCAGCCATGGTCCGCGGTAATAAGCAGCAAATCGTCTTTTTTCAGCTGTGCCAGTATTTCCGGCAGGCGGCTGTCAAAATATTCCAGAGCTTCGCCATAACCCAAAGCATTGCGCCTGTGCCCGTACGAAGAATCAAAATCGACAAAATTACTGAAAACCAGCGTGTTATCCGGCGCATCCGCAATGGCACTGCTGCTGGCGTTAAAAATATTTTCCAGCCCTGCCGCCGGATAATGTTTGGTTATGCCGCGGTGGGCAAAAATATCGGCAATTTTGCCGACAGCATAAACATTTCCGCCTGCCGCCGTCAGTTTATCAAGCAAGGTAGGTTCCGGTGCAGGCACGGCATAATCATGCCTGTTGCCGGTACGCACAAAATCAGCGGCGCAGCTGCCTACAAACGGACGTGCAATAATGCGGGCAATGCGGTACGGTTTAACAAGTTCATAGCAAATTTTGCACAAGTCATATAAGCGCTCCAGCCCGAAAGCAGTTTCATGCGCGGCAATTTGCAGAACACTGTCGGCACTGGTATATATTATCGGCTTGCCGGTGCGCATATGTTCTTCGCCCAGTTCTTTAATAATTTACGTGCCGGAAGCATGTTTTTCGCCTAAAACTCCCGGCAAACTGCCTTTTTTTATAATTGCTTCCACCAATTCCGATGGAAAACAGTTCGGTTTATCGGGAAAATAACCCCATTCAAAATCAACGGGCACGCCCATCATTTCCCAGTGTCCGCTCAGTGTGTCCTTACCGCGGCTTACTTCCTGTGCGTAAGTATATGCGCCGGTAATTTCCGGGCTTTCACCGGCAATAGTATGGGCAAGGCGCTGCCCTCTGCTAAGTTCGGCAGCTTTTTCAAGCCCAAGCCTTGCCATATTTGGCAGATATAAAAATTTAGGGCTGCCGTCTTCATTTTTACGGTTTTCAGCCATCCAGCTGCAAATATGCCCAAGCGTATCGGCGCCTTTGTCGCCAAATCTTTCCGCATCTGCTGCGTGCCCAATGCCGAAAGAATCCAACAAAAGAATTATTGCTCTTGCCATGCTCATTCCCCCTTCAGCAAAGTTTGCAGTGCCTTTTTGGCAACAGCGCCAAACCGTTCGGAGGCCAGCGCGTATATTTCCGGCGGAGCAATGCTTTCGCTCTGCGTGCGTTTGGCAATAACACCGCAAATTGAAGCTGCATTAAGCCCGAAAGCCTGTGCCACAACGAACAGCGCTGCCGTTTCCATTTCATAATTAAGCGCACCAAGCGCCTGCCACTCTTTAAGCGTTCCGCGCAGGGCATTGCATACATAGCCGGTAAAACTGTCATAGCGCTCCTGCCCCGGCCAGAAAGTATCGGAAGAAACGGAAATACCGACATGATGCGGCACATTTAAAGCTGCGGCCGCATCATTAAGGGCATTGGTAAGTTTTAACGACGCCACAGCCGGAAAATTAAGCGGCGCATAATGCGCGGAAGTGCCTTCCAGCCTTACGGCAGCGTTATTAATAATAACATCGCCAAGGTTGATATTTTCCTGAATACAGCCGGTTGTGCCTACGCGGATAAAGTTTTTAATGCCAAGGCGAGCCAGTTCCTCCAGCCCGATAGCAACGGAAGGCCCGCCCATGCCGGTAGAACAAACAAGCACATTATGCCCTTCAACTACTGCCAGCCAGCTTGTGTATTCGCGGTGCGTATTTAAATACTGTGCAGGGCCAAGCGCTTTGGCAAGTGCTTCCACACGGCCGGGGTCACCGGGC
>OHQO01001049.1_pt1 | contig 10802 bp, 9 predicted proteins | sample 1578051 | NCBI WGS metagenome assembly OHQO01 (sample SAMEA3879592, study PRJEB24766) | human gut metagenome | biome: human-associated habitat; feature: feces | place: USA | collected 1985/1987 | reverse complement strand
GCGCTTTCCGTCTTTTGCTCGGGGGCAGTACCGTCGTACAGCTCCCGCTCGCAAAATACGAAATTTATCTCACTTTCTCAAAGTCTTACATTCTTATTTATTTTGTTTTATGCTAACGGGAAAGCTACCTTTGCTTTAAACAAGTCACCGTCTATTGATAAATCAAGCGTTGCATTTTGAACCTTGCAAAGTTCTTTTGCAATTGAAAGGCCCAAACCGTTACCCTCGGCAGTTCGTGATTTATCGCCGCGTACAAATCTTTCCGTCAATTCATCAGGTGTAATATCAAGCGGCTGGGCGGAAATATTTTTAATTTCAAAAATGCCCTTGCCGTTTTCCTCATAAACACTGACATAAACACGAGTACCCCTTGCACTGTACTTGCGCGCGTTTGAAAGCAGATTTTCAACCACTCTGAATGCTTTTGCTCCGTCGGCTGTAACATTTATTGGCTTTTCGCCCTGCTTAACAACGAGATTAAGATTATTTTTTTCAAAATCCTGCTGCACATCAACAGTTGATTGCAGGCAAAGTTCCGATAAATTCATCGGCGTAAGGTTAACCGTAACATTGCCGCTTGTTACTTTTGACGCTTCAATCAAATCATCAATAAGCCTTTTAAGCTTTGCACCCTTATCATCAAGTACATGGATATATTCCTGCGCCTTCGGGTCTGAAATATCGCAATTTTTAAGCAAGTCAACATAAGTGATAATGGATGTAAGCGGAGTTTTTAAATCATGGGAAACATTTGTGATAAGCTCCGCACGAAGCCTTTCATCCTTAACTGCCTTTGCTATCGCATTTTGAAGCTCAACATTAGTATATTTCATACTATCGGCAAGAATTTTGAGCGACTGCGGGAGAGAATCAATTGCCATCGGCAAATCAATATGCTGTGATGCAGCATAAATGATTTCATCAAGTGCCTTGAAATACTTGCACACCGCCCTGAGTGCAAATGTATTTGCAACTATATCGCCCACAATAAATATAATACTGAAAATAGGAAGGTCAACCGCGAAGAAAAATGCAATAATCATCATCAAAACGATATTTACTGCAAAAAATGCAAGCGAAAGCAAAATTATATTTCTTACAAATGTCTTTGGCTTATAAGCAAAAAGCTTAAATGTGCCGAAAAACTTTTTATTGAATTCGTGGCATTTTTTAAAGAATTTGACTGATATTTTAAATATGAATTTAAAAATATAGTAAAGCGCAAAACCGAGCCAATATAAAAGCAGGTGCTTATAAAACTTCTTGTCGCTTTTGCTCCACCTTGAAATTGAACAGCAAAGTTCAAAAAGAAGCGCCCAACAGCCAAGGCAAATACCGGCAAAAATTGCAAAGAGAAGCGTTATATCATAATACTCATCAGATGCGCTTATCAAAAGCGCAACAAACCCGAATCCACTACCGCCGACTATACCAAGCTGAAGAAGCAGAGGAATATAATCTATGAATATCAGCTTTGCAGGCGAATTTTTATCTTTTTTGCCTGCTATTTTGAAATAATAAAACGCAATAGCAACAGAAGCGGCAAGCAAAATTACATCAATAATTGCAAGCTTAACAAGATTATCATTAACCTTGCTTGCATAATCGTTAAACTGCCTCATAGACTCAAAATAGTTTGAAACATTAGGCTCGTTTTTAGCGGTAATAATGTAGGCATAAAGGGAATAGTCCTTTGCCTTGAAGTTTGCCTGATTGCTTTCCATTATGTTTTTAAGCGTTTTTTCAGGAATTTCCTTGCTTTCGATTTTGCCGTTTTCAATTTTAAAGCTATCGTGCTTTGCCATAATCTCTTTTACGGGCAAATCCGTGGTTTTATAAGCAACCTTATTATTTTTTACGATTATGTATGCAATGCCGTCTTTGATATCCCAATAATCAAAGTTCTCGTATTGTATTAAAGCGTTTTTTACATAATTATCATATTTTTTTTCAATATCCTTATAAAGCATACTCTCATAATTTTTGAGAGTTACGACATCGGAGTTGTATGAAAATTCATCTAAATCGACTCTGTATTTAAAATAGTCTGCGGTGTCTACACTATATGAAGCATCTTCTACATAATAGCTGATTGGATTGGTTTCGCTGTACTGTATATCGTTTTGGTCAAAGCCGCCCTCATCAATCGTTAGCTTGTCAAGATAAGAATTAAGCTGGCTCATCACATTATTATAAACACTTTTGCAAACCTTCTCCTTTTGAGAATCAAGATGCTTTTTAAGCCCCTTTGTGTCTAAATGCGCCGTGTTTACTCCGTAGGCTATATTATGCTCAATTTCATACTGAACAGCGGTATTCAGAGTATAATTTGAATAATCCTTGCCGTTTACAGTGTTATTTATAACGGTCAAAACCTCGGCAGTAGTCAAAAATATCGCCGAAAGGCCCGTTATAAGTGCAAGAATTATGCACAATAATTTTCCTAAATAAGAATACTTAAATTTTTTCACATTTGTATCCAAGGCCATACACCACCTTTATATATTTCGGATCTTTTGGGTTGATTTCTATTTTTTCACGGATATTACGGATATGCACTGTTACTGTTTTTTCACTTGTAAAGCTCGGTTCATTCCACACTGCTTCATATATTTGTGAAGATGAAAGCACTTTGCCCATATTAGACATAAGGTATTCCATAATCTTATATTCAATAGGCGTTACTTTAACACTTTCACCGTCAACAAACAGGCATTTTGCGTCTGTATCAAGCACAAGCCCGCCCGTTACAAGCCTTGTAGGTGTTGCAACCATACTGCCAAGATTTACATAGCGCCTGATTTGCGATTTGACCCTTGCCACAAGTTCAAGCGGGTTAAACGGTTTAGTTACATAATCATCTGCACCAAAGCCAAGACCTGTAATTTTATCCGTATCCTCACTTTTAGCCGAAAGCAAAATTATAGGAAAATTATATTTTTCCCTAATTTTTAAAGTGGCTTTAAGTCCGTCAAGGCGGGGCATCATAATATCAAGCACAACGCAGTGAATATCATTATTTTGCACCTTTTCGAGTGCATCCCGGCCGTCCACTGCCGTAATAACATTAAATCCTGCGTTATCAAGATAAATTCTTAATGATTCAAGGATAGCCTCGTCATCATCGCAAACAAGTACATTTTGCATATCAATTCTCCGTAATAAAATATTTTCCATCCGATGATTATATTTAACAACATATAATCTAAAGCGTGGCAAAGAAAAAATAAAGAAATAGTAAAGATGATTATATTTTATAGTATATAGCGTGTATTGTCAAACTCGGCAATGACAAATAATTATTGATTATTGTGTTAAATAATGGTAAAATAAAGCAACGAGTTATTTATTTAACAGTGTGATAAATAATTGATATTTTCAAGGAGAATGAAATGGCAAAAAAAGACGGAACAGTAGATTTAAGAATACAAAGAACACAGAAATCAATAAAGCAGGCATTTTTCGATTTAATTGAAGAAGAAGGATTTGACCATATATCAGTAAAAGATATTACCGCGCGTGCAATGATAAGCAGAAACACATTTTATCTGCATTACAGTGATAAATTTGATTTATTAAACAAAATATGTGATGAACTTGTATTTAAGCTTTTTCTCGGTGTAGGTAAGCAGTTAAGGCGTGAAACAAGAAAGCTGCGAGTTGATACATACGGTGCAGCAAGTGTAATAAAAATGGGAATTAAAACTATTGAGGAAGACAGGGAGGCTTACAGAATATTGCTCACAAGTTCAGGCTCAGATTTGCTCACCCAAAAGCTTCAGCAGGCAATTCGCCGTGCGTTTGACCTTATCAAAAGCGATATTGATTCAATAAGTGAATATTCACTGCAATACATAATTTCAGGAATCTGTGGCATAATCAAATATTATGTTACCCACGAATATTCAAATCTTGACAGCGAAGCTTACCATTTTGCCGAAATTCATTTTGGCGGGCTGATTGAAGCTATGGGAAAGTCAAAAAGGAACGGAGACATAAAGAGTGAGCAATAACAAAAAATCCGAAAAAAAAGCCGGAACGAAAATGCGAAGTTCCAAAAACTTTAAAATAAGTACAAGGATTATGCTCACCGCTATTTTGGGTATACTTATACCTATATTTTTAATCGGTGCATTCTCCCCTGTTTTGATATATTTTACAGGCTCTTATTTCAACATTTCAAGTGTTACAACAAATTATTACAGCACAATAAACCAAATTCAATGGGCGCAAACAATCAGCAGTATTTCAAATGCGCTTTTATCGGAGGGTGAGGATAAAGAGAAGCTTGATGGGTTAAATGAATTTGTATCCCCTATTGAAAAGCTTGGTTCAAGCATATATATTGAAAAAAACGGAAAACCGTTTTACTCCTCCTCCAAATCAGATATTTTAGAAGAAGCAAATAAAATTGTAAAAGTAAATAAAAATGAAAATTTGAATTATTTTGCTAATAACGGACTTGTAATCGTCAACCACGCAAATGGAAAAAAAGATAAATATTTAATTGTGGCGATAAACAAGGATTACACCGTTAAAAATGCCAGCACGCACTATGCCGCAAAAGAATTTACAAATCTTTTACTCGGCAGAACGGGCATTATAGCCATTATTATAGCTTTAGTTTTTGTGTTATCAATAGTAATCATTTCACTTATTACATCTAAAACAATTATTAGCCCAATTAAAAAAATTGCCGACGGAGCAGATGAAATAGCCCGCGGCAACCTTGATTATGAAATAGATTATAATTCTAAAAACGAGCTTGGGCAAACGGTTGAAAGCTTTAACCAAATGCGCCGCAGGCTTAAACATTATATAGATAAGCAAAATAAAGCAGAAGAGGAGCGCAAGGAGCTTATAGCGGGAATTGCACACGATGTAAGAACTCCGCTTACATCTGCAAAGGGATATGCACAGGGGCTTCGCGACGGCATTGCCACCACTCCCGAAAAGCAAAAGAAGTATTTAAACAGAATTTGCACATCAATTGATGATACCGAAAAAATACTTAACGACCTTTTAAATATATCGCGATATGAATTAAAAAGTTACAGGCTAAATAAAGTTAATGTAAATTTAAAAGAATTTATAAATGACGGTGCAAGTGAAATCAAAACAATGCTTGAAAGAAGCAATTTCGATTTTTCACTTCAAATGAATGTTAATCCAAACACACAAATAAGCGTTGATACAGACGCCTTTGCACGCGTATTCAGAAATATTATTATGAATTCAATTAAATACGCGCATGATAATGTGCGTGGCAATGTACGCTTGGTTGTAAGCGAATACGAGCGCACTGTAATTATTGAACTTACGGACAACGGAACAGGTGTTGAAAAAGAAAATGTATCAAAAATATTTGATACTATGTATCGCACAGACCCGGCACGCACAAAAGTATCGCAAGGTTCAGGCTTAGGGCTTGCGGTATGCAAGCAAATTGTAGAGCTGCACGGCGGTCTTATTTGGGCGAGCAGTAAGCAGGGCGAAGGGCTTTCAATTTTTATTTCAATGCCAAAAATCGAAGAAAGGAAAGATAATATTGAGTAAGATTTTAATTATTGAGGATGACGAAAATATACTTGACCTTGAAAAAGATTATATAGAAGCAAGCGAAATGCACGCAGACGGTGCAACAGACGGAAATACGGGCCTTGAACTTGCGCTTAATAATGAATATGATTTAATTTTGCTTGATGTAATGCTGCCGGGTATAAACGGTTTTGAAATCTGCAAAAAGATAAGAGAAACAAAAAATACCCCTATTATATTTGTAACTGCAAAGCGTGATGAAATTGATAAAATTTCAGGCCTTGGATACGGTGCAGATGATTATATTGTTAAGCCGTTCTCACCTGCCGAGCTTGTGGCAAGAATTAAGGCTCACATCAGCAGATATAAAACTCTTACAAGCCAAAATAGCGAAAACGGAGATATTCTTGTACGCGATAATATAAAGCTGAATAAAAACACGGGCGAAGCCTTTGTAGGCGATTCAGAAATCACACTTACCAAAAAGGAATTTGAAGTGCTTTATATTTTAGCCTCCCACCCTAACACTATATATTCAAAAGCAGAGCTTTTTGAAAGCGTTTGGGGCTATGATTCACTCGGGGATACATCAACATTAACAGTGCATATCAACCGCCTGCGTGACAAAATTAAGGAGGCAGACGAAAACACAGACTGTATCAAAACCATTTGGGGCAGAGGTTATAAGTTTAAATAAAATTATATTCATTCTGTAAAATAAGAATGTAATATCGTGCTTTTGCCGAAGAAAAATCAACAAACACAATAAATATTAAAACCCCCTGTTTCGCTAATACCGAAGCAGGGGGTTATCTATTTCAAAATTATTAAAATCAGGATGAGCAAAGTAACCTGCGTCAAGCCAATAATGCGCATATGCCGGATTATCGTTTTCCAAATATAAATTCATTTAACGCCTTGCCACAATGTCGAGCAATAACCAAATTTCTCGTCTTACGGCGATTTCTTTTGCGATTCTTAGCTATTTTCTTTGTATTGCGGCTACGCCTGATACTTGCCGCAGCTTTATCCGGTGGATGATTCATAAGCATGTCCATAAAAGCACTAAAACTATAATCAAGCTCAACTTTTGTGCCATCAGGCTCAGTGATAATTCTGGTATGCTTTTTCTTTGCCATAGCAATCCCTCTTTTCGCGCTTATTCTAAAATAAATATATCAATTAGCAAAAAGAATTGCAATAAGAATTATATTTAAGGGAAATATTATGGACTGTAAAACAAAAAAGCAAGTCAATTAAGACTTGCTTTTTTAGTGGCTCCCCCAACTGGGCTCGAACCAGTGACATCATGATTAACAGTCATGCGCTCTACCGACTGAGCTATGGAGGAATATATGAACCCTGCATCAAAAGATACAGGGTAGTGTCGGCATTACCTATTTTTCCGGGAGGCTGCCCTCCGAGTATTTTCGGCACGTTTGAGCTTAACTACCGTGTTCGGGATGGGAACGGGTGGACCCTCAAAGTAATAAACACCGACTATGCAGTAATGTAAAAGCACTACTGATTTTTAAAAAATGAACCTATAGGTCAATGTGGTGACCCGTAGGAGAATCGAACTCCTGTTTTCGCCGTGAGAGGGCGATGTCTTAACCGCTTGACCAACGGGCCATTGATGGTACACCATCACGGGCTCGAACCGTGGACACCCTGATTAAGAGTCAGGTGCTCTACCAACTGAGCTAATGGTGCATAGCTCGTAGGATATTAAATATATACCCTGAAAACTAAATACAGATATTGATTTATGGAAGAATTAACATACTTGACACATAATACTTACTTATCAAGGTCAAGCCCTCGACCTATTAGTATTGGCTAGCTAAATACATCGCTGTACTTACACATCCAACCTATCAACCTCGTAGTCTACAAGGGGTCTTAACTGTAAACAGTGGGATATCTTATCTTGGAGACGGCTTCACGCTTAGATGCTTTCAGCGTTTATCCGATCCGCACATAGCTGCTCGGCCGTGCCATTGGCATGACAACCGATACACCAGCGGTGCGTCCATTCCGGTCCTCTCGTACTAGGAACAGCGCTCCTCAAATATCCTACGCCCACGACAGATAGGGACCGAACTGTCTCACGACGTTCTGAACCCAGCTCGCGTACCGCTTTAATTGGCGAACAGCCAAACCCTTGGGACCGAATACAGCCCCAGGATGCGATGAGCCGACATCGAGGTGCCAAACCTCCCCGTCGATGTGGACTCTTGGGGGAGATCAGCCTGTTATCCCCAGGGTAGCTTTTATCCGTTGAGCGACGGCATTTCCATTCACATACCGCCGGATCACTAACTCCAACTTTCGTTACTGCTCGGGCCGTCACCCTCGCAGTTAGGCTAGCTTTTGCGTTTACACTCAGAGGCACGGTTTCCGTCCGTGCTGAGCTAACCTTTGAGCGCCTCCGTTACCTTTTCGGAGGCGACCGCCCCAGTCAAACTGCCCACCTGACAATGTCCCCCGACCGGATTCACGGCCGCAGGTTAGAATTCCAGAAACCTAAGGGCGGTATCCCAACATCGACTCCACACAAGCTGACGCTCATGTTTCCCAGTCTCCCGCCTATCCTGTACATAGATTTCCGAAACCCAATATCAGGCTACAGTAAAGCTCCATGGGGTCTTTCCGTCTTGCCGCAGGTAACCGGCATCTTCACCGGTACTACAATTTCGCCGGGTGGGTAGTTGAGACAGTGCCCAGATCGTTACACCATTCGTGCGGGTCGGAACTTACCCGACAAGGAATTTCGCTACCTTAGGACCGTTATAGTTACGGCCGCCGTTTACCGGGGCTTCAATTCGGAGCTCTCACTCCTCCTCTTAACCTTCCGGCACCGGGCAGGTGTCAGCCCCTATACTTCATCTTTCGATTTGGCAGAGACCTGTGTTTTTGCTAAACAGTCGCCTGGGCCTATTCTCTGCGGCTCTTTCGAGCACTCCTTATTCCGAAGTTACGGAGTCAATTTGCCGAGTTCCTTAACTACCCTTCTCCCGCTGGCCTTAGAATTCTCTTCCTGTCCACCTGTGTCGGTTTGCGGTACGGGCATCTGCTTCTATACGCAAAGCTTTTCTCGCCTTCAGCCAAGTGTGCTTCCCTACTCTAATTTCGGTCCCTTACGCCCGGGTCAACCAACGCCCGGGTCACACCCTTTTAAAGTGTCCCTTTGCTTAAATTACAGATGGTTACGGAATATCAACCGTATGTGCATCGGCTACGCCTTTCGGCCTGACCTTAGCTCCCGACTTACTTGGAGCGGACGAACCTTCCTCCAAAAACCTTAGACTTTCGGCCATTAAGATTCTCACTTAATTCTCGCTACTTATTCCGGCATTCTCACTTCTGTATAGTCCACCGCCGCTTTCGCTACGACTTCTCCCCATACAGAACGCTCTCCTACCATACATTAGATGTATCCCAAGCTTCGGTGTATAGTTTAGCCCCGTTAAATTTTCGGCGCAGAGTCACTCGACCAGTGAGCTATTACGCACTCTTTTAATGAGTGGCTGCTTCTAAGCCAACATCCTGGTTGTCTGTGCAATTCCACATCCTTTTCCACTTAACTATACTTGGGGACCTTAGCTGTGGGTCTGGGCTGTTTCCCTTTTGACAATGAAACTTATCTCCCACTGTCTGACTCCTGAAAAACGATTATCCGGCATTCTTAGTTTGATAAGGTTCAGTAACCTCTCGGCCCCTAGCCAATTCAGTGCTTTACCTCCGGTAATCTATTTCAAGGCTAGCCCTAAAGCTATTTCGGAGAGAACCAGCTATCTCCGGGTTCGATTGGAATTTCTCCGCTACCCACAGTTCATCCGCTACCATTTCAACGGGAGTCGGTTCGGTCCTCCATAAAGTTTTACCTTTACTTCAACCTGACCATGGGTAGGTCACCCGGTTTCGGGTCGAATACAACCGACTTCATACGCCCTATTCAGACTTGCTCTCGCTGCGGCTTCACACCTTAAGTGCTTAACCTCGCCGGTTACATTCACTCGCCGGACCATTCTACAAAAGGTACCCGATCGCTCTTTGATGAGCTTTCGGTGCTTGTAAACACAAGGTTTCAGGTTCTTTTTCACTCCCCGTCAGGGGTACTTTTCACCTTTCCTTCACAGTACTTCTTCACTATCGGTCACCGAGTAGTATTTAGGCTTGGAGGATGGTCCCCCCATATTCCCACCGGGTTTCACGTGTCCGGCGGTACTCTGGATACAGATGGCTGTTCAGGCTTTTCGTGTACAGGACTCTCACCTTCTTCGGTTGGACTTCCCATTCCATTCCACTAAACCTTTACAATACCGTTTTCTGTCCGAACCCCGAAAGTATTACTACTCTCGGTTTGGCCTCTTCCGCGTTCGCTCGCCACTACTTACGGAATCTCAGTTGATTTCTCTTCCTCGCCCTACTTAGATGTTTCAGTTCAGGCGGTTCCCCTCATATACCTATGTATTCAGTATATGATGACAAGACTTTCCTCTTGCCGGATTGCTCCATTCGGAAATCTGCGGATCAAAGCCTACTTACGGCTCCCCGCAGCTTATCGCAGTTAGTCACGTCCTTCTTCGGCTCTCGGTGCCAAGGCATTCCCCTTGTGCTCTTTGTAGCTTGACCATTATGAGATATCTTTGGTTCTTCTTTTTCTTGTAATGTTAATTACTCTTTTCGCAGTTTAATAAGCCTTTAGTTTTATAACTAATCTTCTTATTACCCTTAAGCTTAATTGTAGTATTTTTTACCTATGGTTTACGCATTCAAATTATCATTTGAGTTTGTTTACCTGTATAACTAATACTTTTCTCGCTTTATCTGCTTCTTTATTCAGTTTTCAAGGTGCTTTTTAGAAGAGATTTTAGACTTGATGATGTCAAGCCTCGTTGTTCTTCGCTTCTCCTCAAATAACTCCCACTCGTCTAATATGTTTCAATCACTTGCGTGATTTTCACATCTTAGTCCTCGTCGGTCGTTATTTTCGGGCTCCGAACCTCGGCTATTCTTATTGGTGGAGATAAGCGGGATCGAACCGCTGACCCCCTGCTTGCAAAGCAGGTGCTCTCCCAGCTGAGCTATACCCCCGTATATCTCGGGCAGGACCCTGAAAATTAAACAACGAGTTTTGAAAGAAATCTTTCGTAATGCTGACCTTGGAATTTAAACCAGCTTGTTTCATCTGGTTTGGTCTCCATAGAAAGGAGGTGATCCAGCCGCACCTTCCGATACGGCTACCTTGTTACGACTTC
>OHQO01001045.1_pt1 | contig 10825 bp, 10 predicted proteins | sample 1578051 | NCBI WGS metagenome assembly OHQO01 (sample SAMEA3879592, study PRJEB24766) | human gut metagenome | biome: human-associated habitat; feature: feces | place: USA | collected 1985/1987 | reverse complement strand
AGAAAAAAATTAAGAATTTCCCTTGACATTCAGCAAACAGTATGGTAGATTATAGACATAGCAAAACAGTAACAATTACTATTATTAAAAATAATTATTTAAGAAAAGGAGATTATCATTATGGCACTTTTTGGAAAGAAAAGAAAAAAAGAAGAAATATCCGTTTCCGCATCCCTGGCAAACAGTGCCGCGCAAGATAAACGAAATTCCCAACAAGGTTCTCATTATAACTCTCATACCGAATCAACTGATAACGAACATGATTTCACGATTCACTCCGCAGAAGAAGCCCGCCGCGCTATTATCTGGGGAGAAATCCTGCAGCGAAAGTATTAAGTGATAAGTATTAACCAACAAATATCAACCGCATTTAACGCGAAATTATACTATTTATGTCATTCAATCGTATTTCGGCAGCAGAAGCTGCAAGCCTGATCAAACATGGCTACAACATCGGTCTGAGCGGATTTACTCCCGCCGGAACTGCAAAGGCTGTTACAGCTGAACTTGCAAAAATTGCAGAAGCGGAACATGCCAAAGGCAATCCATTTCAAGTAGGAATTTTTACAGGTGCTTCTACCGGAGAATCTTGCGACGGCGTCATGTCTCGTGCAAAGGCCATCCGCTACCGCGCCCCTTATACCACCAACTCCGACTTCCGCAAAGCTGTGAATAACGGTGAAATTGCCTACAACGACATCCATCTGTCACAAATGGCACAGGAAGTGCGTTATGGCTTCATGGGCAAAGTGAACGTAGCCATCATCGAAGCCTGCGAAGTGACTCCGGACGGAAAGATTTATCTGACCGCTGCCGGTGGTATTTCTCCGACTATCTGCCGCCTGGCGGATCAGATCATCGTTGAGTTGAACGCCGCACACAGCAAATCCTGCATGGGTCTGCACGACGTGTACGAACCGCTCGACCCGCCTTACCGCCGCGAAATCCCCATCTACAAGCCAAGTGACCGCATCGGATTGCCTTATATTCAGGTAGACCCGAAAAAGATCGTAGGCGTAGTGGAAACCAACTGGCCGGACGAAGCACGCTCTTTTGCCGCTGCTGATCCGTTGACTGACAAAATCGGTCAGAACGTTGCCGACTTCCTCGCTGCCGACATGAAGCGTGGCATCATTCCGTCTACTTTCCTTCCGCTGCAATCGGGCGTAGGAAATATCGCTAACGCCGTACTCGGTGCACTGGGACGTGACAAGACGATTCCCGCATTCGAAATGTACACCGAAGTTATCCAGAACTCCGTCATCGGTCTGATCCGTGAAGGACGCATCAAATTCGGTAGTGCCTGTTCACTGACTGTTACCAACGACTGTCTGGAAGGTATTTACAACGATATGGATTTCTTCCGCGACAAGCTGGTTCTCCGCCCGTCGGAAATCTCAAACAATCCGGAAGTGGTTCGCCGACTGGGCATTATCTCTATCAATACAGCTATCGAAGTGGACTTGTACGGTAACGTAAACTCTACTCATATCGGTGGAACGAAGATGATGAACGGTATCGGTGGTTCGGGAGACTTCACCCGCAATGCTTATATCTCTATCTTCACTTGTCCGTCTGTTGCCAAAGAAGGTAAGATCAGTGCTATCGTCCCGATGGTTTCTCATCTCGACCACAGCGAACACTCCGTGAATATCATTATCACCGAGCAAGGTGTAGCCGACCTGCGTGGCAAGAGCCCGAAGGAACGTGCAGAAGCCATCATCGAAAACTGTGCGCATCCCGACTACAAACAGCTTCTCTGGGATTATCTCAAACTGGCCGGTGGCAAAGCACAGACTCCACACGCTATCCAGGCCGCACTCGGTATGCACGCCGAACTGGCCAAGAGCGGGGATATGAAGAATACGAATTGGGCGGAGTATGCCAGATAAGGCATGAAACGTCTGTCGTTCATACTATCATTCATCGTTTGTATTTGCGTTGCAAATACAAACGATGTTTTTTCGCAAAAAAGGGAACTGCAACAGTTCAAGGGCAAGGTGACCAACCAAGAAGGAGAACCGGTACCCTATGTCAGCATCTATGTTCCGGGAACTGGCAGAGAAACCTCTTCGGATATGTCTGGAAACTTTTCTATAAAAGCCAAACATAAAGAAACTGTTTACTTCAGATATATAGGAATGAAAGATGTGCAGATACAACTGGATAAAGATAATCCGTCGGAAATTCTTGTGCAGATAAAGCCGGATACTTTTCGCCTTGATAACGTTATCATTAGGAAAAAGCAAATTATCGAAGTTAAACCCGAAGATATACCTAATGATATTATGATCACTATTATAGAACATAGTCCCGACTTTCCGGGCGGATTAAGCGGACTAAGGGAGTATCTGAAGAAAAGCATACAGTATCCGAAAAAAGCTTTCCGGGCAGGGGAAGAAGGTCAAGTCACAATAGAATTCACCATCGACCCAAAAGGGAATGTAATCAATGCACAAGTTGTAAAGAGCGTATCTGCCAAATTAGACAAAGAAGCCTTACGCATCATAGAGTCCATGCCGCAATGGAAACCGGGTATGCAGCGAGGCCGTCCTGTAGCAGTGCGCATGTCTGTCCCAATAGACTTCGTGATCGATCAAGTCTACAAAGCCATTGATTGAGGGGAAATAAACCGAAAGCCTCTCGTCAGAGGTTCAGCACTCATTTACATGGAATAGTCGCCAACATATGGAACGGATAGTTACTCTCCGCAACAGTCATTCCGTTTGCCGCATAGCACTCGCTATCCGGGTCTGGTAAAGTCATTGCCTGCTGTAAAAGAGCAGAAGATATAAAGTCAGACTCCGATCGTTCTGATATCGCTTCGCTCTGTCTCGCATGCTTTTTCGGAGAAGCAGACTTCGACTTTGCTGCATTTGAAGTAGCTACCAAAGACTTCAGATGAACTTCCCGATAAACAGTATCTACCCGTTCATGGATAACAACTACCGTATCAATGACTGTAGTGACAACGGCAATCTGATCAGATTGCGTATTACTTCCACCCGGGAAGCCATATCCGATGGTCCATCCCAGCAGACAGGCAGCTGTCAGCCACCAGGGAGAAACCTTCAGTCTCATCCTCTTCTTTTGATTCTTCCGAACAGCTTGCATTAAAGAAGAAAAATCAGCCGGAGTATGCTCCGATTTTTCCTGTTCGTATTGTTCTTTAGCAAAGTGAATCAACTGCTGCACATCCTGTGACTTTTCCAGTCTCTCTAAATCATCATTTTTCATTTTCAGTTGTTTTTGGGGTTATAGTTAGACAAAGAACGCTGTAATATTTTAAGTGTATAGTATAAACGAGACTTCACTGTACCTTCCGGACAATGAAGAATCTGCGCAATTTCCCGTACCGAAAGCTCTTCCTCATATCGAAGTGTATATGCAGCCCTTTGTTCGCTCGTCAGGCTGGCAAGTACTTTCTTCAACTGCTCATTAAAGATTCTACGGTCATGCATGCTCTCAAACTCCGGCGAAACACAGTAATCCTTTTCTAACGGATGAGACTGTTGTGAAAAATATTCCTCCTCTATTTCACGGTGCCGGTATTCATTCTTACAAAAATTATATGCAATGGCAAAAGCCCATGTGGAGAATTGCTTTCCAGTCTGATAACTACTCCGTGCTTCATAAATGCGGAGAAATAACTCTTGTAAAAAGTCATCTGCCAACGCAACGTCTCCGGACATCATACGGATGAAAAAACCTTTAAGCCGGGGAGCGTAGCGACGATAAAGTTCCTCAAATGCCTTCTCGCTCTTCTTGGAAACAAAGCGTTCCATGAGCTGCTCGTCCGTCTCAGTGTATGTCAAAGAACTGAATAGCATCATAGTCCACTCCATCTATTAGTTTCTGATATTCTTTTCTCATATCCTTCCCCTGCTTAAAAGGTCCACCTTTCTTGCGCATCTCATCGATATAGGCAAAAATCGCATCCATCAGCTTTACATATTTATTCATCTCCACATTTGCGATCCTTCTGGGGGTAGTCGAATAATCCAGAATACTTTGTAATAAGCTCTTTAATCTTATGTATTGGTTTTTATCTCCACTCATTTGATAAAATCGTAATAAAGGAGAGAAAGCGATGATATAATTACCTAGAATATGAATACCACTTGAAAAATGAGACTGATCCTCTATCAACGGGTGGCGCAAATAGTCCAGCAGATAATTCTGCTCAAAATTCTTTCTCGTAGCCGCCAGATTATTGTATGGTTTAGACGAATACCGAAATACCAGCCCCTCCGAATAGAGGCTGTCTTTCATCTCTTCCAATAAATCTCTGCGGTAGAAAAAATGCGTATAATACACAGGACGTTTCTCTTTTTCGGCAAAATACCACAATCCAGGACATCTCACCGTCTTTGCATCCGGAAGCGTTTGCACATCTATTCCCACTTCCTGCCATAACTGACTCTCCTGAGTAGGATTCCTCAAGTCGGCAACATCGACCACCTTCACATCCGTAAAGAGTCCGATGCCGTATTGCAACAGATAGCGGTAATAGGTACCAAGATTCAAGTCAGAGACAAGTATGGCGTCTTTCTTTAAACCGGAACACTCATTATAAAAATAGAATAGAAAGGCATGGGAAAACAATCCGCTGTCATACCATTCACGGGCAAGCTCCTTTATCTTGTCCATATCTTTTTTATGGTGATAATAGGTCAGATCAGAGATATAGTCGCGTTCACTGGTACGCTTGATAGAGAGTATCTTTTGTTGAATTACTTCCCGTTTTCCCTCATCGGTTTCCAAATCCAGCAAATGCCGATAGTAAGTCCGTGTATCAGGAATCCACTTCTTCATTTTCTTCACGATGCCATGTTGTTCCCTTCGCAATCTTTGCACCTGCAGAGAATCCTTCCACCACACTAACTTTGCCTCTTGATATTCAGCATTACAAGCAACCCAATAATTCTCCCATGCCTTTTCATTCCGCTTATCTTTCTTTAACTCAGCCTGCCAGGCATCCTTCTGCGCCCGATACCAATCTGCCCCCAAAGGAAAGAAACCATCCAACAACCGGACTTCCAAAGGTTCTGCTTTCTGTTCCTGGGCAAATACGGTATGTCCAAGCACTACGAAAAGGAGTAACATATAAATAAGTCGTTTCATGCTTTTCTGAGTTTATTGAAGATTGATGCTTTTCTGATATTGCTCCCGCACCTCCTTACTACAAGATTTTGCATTGTCAATGACAGATTTCAGTAACAAGTATAGTTTGTCATAATGATTCAAGTCTCCTGATTCTTTATAAAACTGTAACAGAGCTTTCAAAGCAGGTACATAATAAAGACTCAATGCCTCCGTCAATTGGGGATTAAAAGCTACAGTCGCCACTGTCTCCGGATAAAAAGTCTCACACAGGTAATCCATCAAATATACATTCTCAAAATTCCGCCGCACGATCGCCAGATTATCATAAGATTTAGGAGAATATTTCATCAATAATCCCTCGGAGTGCAGGCAATCCTTAAACACACTTCTGGAAAGTTCATCCATCGTAATAGAAAAATATACGGGACGGTTTGTATGCCGGATAATGTAATCTACCTGTCTCTTGATTTTCTTGGAATACGTTTTCATAAAATCTGTAGGGGAGATAAATCCAGTCGTATCATTATTTTCTTCTTTATATTTAGGGATTCCCAGTTCTTCGGTCAGTTTATCCATATACGTAAAGCTAGACAAGAAAGGATACACAATAATCTTCTTATCATTAAACATATCTTTCGCATTCTGAAGCATTCTGGCACCGTATAAGTCAAGGCTTCCACCCATAAAGATGATAGCATCCTTATCTGCCGAAGCCAGCTCGTTATAGGCAAAATTGAGTATCTGCGCAGGAAATTCACCGGATTGATACCAACGTACACATATATCTTTGAGCCGCTTCTCATCTCTTAATGACATAGACATGTAAGTAGGATAATGCAAAATAGCATCAGGCCATTTGTCTATAATTTCTTCGATTGGCATTCTCTTTTCACCCGGCTTAATGTTCATATTCCGCATAACTTCATACGTAGCGGTATTAGGGATGCTTTGCTTCATTTCTGCCATCATTTCATCAAACTCTTTCTGTATATCTGCCCCAACAGCAAGTGTAGCAGATGGTTTCATCGAAAGCAATAAGGATATTCCTTTTAGTGACTGGAGTTTCCCTGCATACTGCATCCATGCTTTTTCGTCTTTAGGGTTTTCCTTTACTTTCTGTTTCCATTGGTCTATCTGCTCACGCAAGGAATTTGCAACCATTTCAATAGAGTCGGAAGACAACTCAGCATCATAATAAGTAGATTCAACTTGCGAATACAACAGTGTAGCACAAGAACAAAACAGGATAATCAACAGATATTTGATCGTTTTCATTATTCACTCTTTTATTAAATTCAACATTGCTTAATTAGAACCGTTCTGACAAAGCATACACGCAAGCAAAGCAAACGTTCAAATAAAAGAGTACTTTTTTTGCAGGTGTTTACTATTTGCATCCACAACGGGTTCAACGTCCCGTCCAATAATCTATTCATCACTCCATTCAAAGTCCGATAATCACCTCACAAACCTTATCCTGAAACGCCCTCGCCCTGGCTGCCGAAAGCACATTCTGATTCATAATGGCAAAAGCCACTTCATGTCCATTCTTCATCTTCAGATAACCGGCAAGGGCATTGATAGCTGTAAACGAACCGGTCTTTGCATGGACATTTCTGAATGCGGAAGTATTCTTCATTCTGTTTTTCAGCGTTCCGTCTATTCCGGCAACAGGAAGCGACTTATACAATTTCTGAAAAACATCGGATTGTGAATAGGCATATTTCAGAAAATCGACCAACAGGGCAGGAGACAAGTAATTATAATTAGACAATCCGCAACCATCCGCGATCTTATAGTCTTTCGGATCGTGCCCGAGGTTACGAACCAGTTTCATAATCTCAACAATGCCATCTTCTGCCGTCACACGCTTCTTCCCTGTAGCTTGTGACGCAATCCGGCAAAGCATTGCTTCCGCATTCAAGTTATCACTTTCCTTCATCAACTGATTCAAGACCTTCTGCACCGGAGTCTCCCAGCGAGCCATCTGCTCTGCTCCATCGGACGGTAATTCAGTAAAACCGTACGATTCGGGAACCACGATTCCTTTCGCACGGAGGCGTTCCCAAAAAGTATGCATAAAGAAACTCCCTGAATCATAGATGTTTATCAAATCCTTTCTAAACGTAGGAACATTGCCTGTCACGATCAGATTATTCCCATTGGTCAACCAATCTCTTGATAACAAATACTTTCCGGCAGAAGGAGTACGTGTCTTTGTCCGGTTCGTCAAGGTATAATAAGAAGACACAGGCTTACAGGAAACGCTTGCCGTATCTCCTTGCAGAGAGCCGGGAACCACCGTCACCTCCACAGCACCCTTACAAAACATCAACGGAGACATATAAGGCTGATAAGCCTCCGGAGTATCATCCCATGCCCATCCGTGCCCCCAATAAAGGGAATCTTTCATCGAAACATCGCCATACACCTGTCCGTTGATCACCGAAAAAGGGAAGGTGATTACTTCTTCGATCAATGAATCCATCATCAAACTGTCAAATTCCGGATCGAATCCACCGACAACATACAAGTTGCCTTGCAGCGTATCATGCTCTATCACCCCGTCGTGCCATACTTCCGTACGGAAAGGATTGTCCGCATCGGGACGGGAGAGGGCTGTAATAGCCGTGAGCAGCTTCATGGTAGAAGCCGGGCGGGAGAGTTTCGTATCACGATAAGTATATAATGACTTCTTCGCTGTCAGGTCATACACGGATATGCCGACTTCGGATGCTTCGGGAAGCATTCTTTTGATTAGTGAATCAATCTGAGAAAGATTTGCCTGCCCCCATACGGATGTGGGCAACAGGGCAACTGATAAAACCAAAAACAACAAATACTTCTTCATCAACCTTCTACATTAACCTACATTAACTTTCATGCTACTTCAGCTTCTTCCGTATCTCGAATATCACGGCTATCCGCTTATGCTCAATCTTATAATGCTTCCCGGAAAATCTCTCCTACCGTAGGATGAGGGAAAACAACCTTCTTCCATGCGGCGGCAGTCAATCCAAGCTCAATGGCAGTACCGGCAAGAGTGATGATTTCCGAAGCAGGATTGCCCAGCACGTGTGCTCCGATTATCCGTTCCTGTTCATCCAGCAGTACTTTGCAGACCCCGTTCACGCCTTCATTCTCCGCCACAAAACGACCGGAATAAGCCATCGGAAGTTTCACCACCTTATAAGTAATTCCTTTTGCTGAGGCCGATTCTTCCGTCTCTCCGACTCCTGCAATCTCCGGATTCGTATAAACAACGCCGGGGATAGCCCGGTAACTCATTGCATCTTCCTTACCCAAAATAGAATGTACGGCAACCTCAGCCTCACGGACAGCCGTATGAGCCAACAAAGAAAAGCCTGTCAGATCACCGCAGACATAAACGCCGGACAGCGAAGTCTGCATCTTCTCATTGACCTTGATAGCGCCACGCCCGGTTTTATCCAGATTCAGATTTTCGAGTCCGAAACCTTTCGTCACAGGTCGGCGTCCAACGCTCATCAATAGCTTTTCTGCTATAACACTGCCCTTTCCTTCTGCATTCTCGTATGAAACAACCGCACCCTCTTCCGTCTGTGATAAAGCGACAACTTTAGTGCTGAGCAGGAATTTAATGCCCCGCTTCGCATATTCGGCACGAAGCAATGCAGACAGTTCCTTATCCATTCCTCCCAAAATCTCATCCATCATCTCAATCACCGTTACCTGCACACCGAGACTATTAAAAAATGATGCAAACTCCATACCGATCACTCCACCGCCTACAATGGCAAGGGAGGCAGGCAGCTCCTTACTGTCCAGCGCATCCCGATGCGTCCAGTAATTCACCGTTTCCACGCCGGTAATAGGAGGGATGAAGGTTTCGGAGCCTGTACAAAGGATCAGATTTTCCGCATTGTATGTTTCTTCGCCACAGCGAACTGTATTTTTATCTATGATCTGCGCCTCTCCCGTCACCATCGCGACATTATTGGAGGTCAACTTTGCCTTTACACCCAATACCAGTTTGCGCACCACTTTACTTTTACGGGCAATGATCTTCGGCAAGTCAAAAGAGACTTCGGAGACATTCACCGCATATTTCGAGGAATGACGTGCACTGTCGTAAGTCTTTGCCGAATACAACAGCGTTTTCGTCGGGATGCATCCTTCATTCAGGCAGACACCTCCCAAATTATTCTTCTCGATAAGGAGTACACTCAAACCGGCTTTGCCGGCAGCTTCGGCGGCTGTATATCCTGCGGGACCGCCACCGATGATAATGACTTGGTATTTCATAGGTATAAAATTTATTGTTCCATTCTCTTTTTAATCAACTCCACAAATTCACGTTCCTTGACAGGCATCACCGAAGCAAACTTTCCGTTTCCATACTCTATCAAGACATAATTCGTCACCGAAAACTTTCCGAATTTCATGGAATGATACTTCCGGATAGCTGTGATTTCGGCAATAGGAATTACTTTTTTACGCATAAAACGTCCAGTGGATATCTCCAGAACTCCATCAGTAGATACAGTGTAAACCGTATGAATAATCTGTTCGATGACTACAATAAGCAGGAGCATTAGTAGCACTGCCGGCAAGATATATTTACACCACAAAGCACCCACGGCATTTACAGTAAGCACCACCAGCAGAAAATACTGGTACCAGGCGATGCGGGCATGAAAAATTCGATTCATTTTGTCAGATTTTTGCGTGCAAGGTAGCAAATTTATGAATTAGTGACAACGAAAAGAACAACGAAGTGACTTATTTTGTAGCTTTGCGGTGAGAAATAAACAAAATTATGGTAAGAAAATTCGATTTCCTCGTTATCGGCTCCGGAATTGCCGGTATGAGTTTTGCGCTCAAAGTGGCGCACAAAGGTAAAGTTGCTCTTATCTGTAAAAGCGGGCTGGAAGAAGCCAATACGTACTTCGCACAAGGAGGAGTGGCGTCCGTCACCAACCTGCTGGTGGATAATTTCGACAAACACATTGAAGACACGATGATTGCCGGCGACTGGATCAGTGACCGTGGCGCAGTAGAAAAAGTAGTGCGCGAAGCGCCTGCGCAAATTGAAGAACTGATCAAATGGGGCGTGGACTTCGACAAAAACGAGAAAGGAGAATTTGACTTGCACCGCGAGGGAGGACACTCCGAGTTCCGCATTCTTCACCATAAAGATAATACGGGAGCAGAGATTCAGGACAGCCTGATCAAAGCCGTGCAAAGGCATCCGAACATCGAGGTGATCGAAAACCAGTTTGCCGTTGAAATACTGACCCAACATCATCTGGGAGTAACTGTTACCCGCCAGACACCGGACATCAAATGCTACGGTGCCTACATCCTCGACCCGAAAACCGGAAAAGTAGATACCTACCTCGCCAAAGTGACTCTTATGGCCACCGGTGGAGTAGGAGCTGTTTATAAAACGACCACCAATCCGCTAGTCGCTACCGGAGACGGTATCGCCATGGTTTACCGTGCCAAAGGTACGGTGAAGGATATGGAGTTTGTACAATTCCACCCTACCGCCCTGTATCATCCGGGAGACCGCCCTTCTTTCCTGATAACGGAAGCAATGCGTGGTTACGGAGGCGTACTGCGCACCATGGACGGAAAAGAGTTCATGCAGAAATATGATCCCCGTCTTTCGCTCGCTCCCCGTGACATCGTGGCACGCGCCATCGACAACGAGATGAAAAACCGTGGAGACGACCAT
>OHQO01001042.1_pt1 | contig 10854 bp, 7 predicted proteins | sample 1578051 | NCBI WGS metagenome assembly OHQO01 (sample SAMEA3879592, study PRJEB24766) | human gut metagenome | biome: human-associated habitat; feature: feces | place: USA | collected 1985/1987 | reverse complement strand
ATTGGGGATGGCGAGGGACGCCTACCCGTAAGCTGGCCGATATGTATTTGTGTAAGAGTACGGGATTGCCGATTGAGAACGCTAATTCCGGATTTGAGGGATATGCCACGATCAAGAGCGAATATGAGAATCGTGACCCTCGTATGAAACAGACCTTCTTGATGCCCGGAACCGACTATATCAGTCCGCAAGACGGCGCCTTGACCTGCCCGCCGCAATTTACCATACGTCCCGAGACACGTACGGGTTATAAGTTGTGGAAATATATGGCGGAGACTTCCGTTCCTTCTGACAAGGATGTATATGATTATCACATCATCCGTTATCCGGAGGTATTGCTGATATTGGCTGAGGCCACTTACGAGAAAGACGGGGCGATCAGCGATGACATCTTGAACAAGACGATCAATGTGATCCGTTCCCGGAAAGGCGTGGAGATGCCTCCTCTGACCAACGCTTTCGTGAAGAGCAATGGGTTGGATATGCGGACGGAGATCCGTCGGGAACGTACGATCGAGTTAGCGTTCGAAGGCTTCCGCAGGGATGATTTGAGACGTTGGAAGACGGCTGAGACGGAATTGATAGGTGCCATAAAAGGCATTAAGCTGAAAGGTTCGGAATACGAGAACTTGGATGTCTTGAACGAGGGAAATCCCGGTTTGACAGACGAAAATGGATTCTTGATTGTGGAACCGGCGGAGAATCGTAACTTTGTGACCCCGAAGCATTACTATTATTCCCTTCCGTTGGATGAGTTGTATCTGAACCCGAACTTGGCTCCGAACAACCCGGGGTGGTAGGGTAATGCCTTATATTCCGGTAAAAATGGCCTTGCACTGGTGTAAAATGCCTTTTTAGATCTAAGAAATGGCTTTTCACCCTCGCGAAGTACCTTTTAGATTTCTAAAAACGACTTTGCGCTTGTGAAATGCCATTTTTAGGTTTAAGAAATGGCTTTGCACCCTTGCGAAATGCTTTTTAGATCTCTAAAAATGATTTTACACCGGTGAAATGCCATTTCTAGAATATTTTATGAGAGTAAATGAATTTAAAATTGAATCGAATGTCATTCATAAAGAAGATAGGTCTTGTATGCTTTATCGTCTTCTGCTGTGCGGGATGCCGTAGCGCGGGAGAGAAACTGGTTGAGAGTGCGGCTGCTCCCCGTATTATCAACATCATCAATTTCATCCGCCAGACAGACTACCGGGTGGAGAACGCCGATAGCTTATTGTACGAGACGGTTTGTGAGCAAGTGAAATTGGTGAATAAATATGATTTACCGGCGACCTTTTTATTACAGTACGATGCGTTGATCAATCCATTGTACCAAGATCTGTTGAAAAGTAAACTCAATGATCATTCCGAGATCGGCGCTTGGTGGGAACTTACGCAACCGCAGATCGAGGCCGTCGGGATCAAGTGGCGTGGCGAGCATTCTTGGGTCTCGCACGCGAATATCGCTTTCAGCACCGGATATACGAAAGAAGAACGGGAGCGACTGGTGGATGTCTATATGGCGAAGTTCAAGGAGATATTCGGCACGTACCCGAAATCGATCGGCTCTTGGTTTATCGACGCACATACCTTGGGGTATATGTACGATAAATATAAGATCGTGGCGTCGTGCAACTGCAAGGACCAAGTGGGGACGGATGGTTATACCCTATGGGGTGGTTACTGGAACCAAGCCTATTACCCGAGCCGGGTAAACGCCTATATGCCGGCGCAGACCGAGGAGGGGCAAATCCCCGTTCCTATTTTCCGTATGCTGGGCAGTGATCCTATTTATCAGTATGATGATGGTCTGGGACAAGAGCGTCAAGGGGTGATCTCCTTGGAACCCGTGTATGAGAAGGCGGGCATGGATCGCCGCTGGGTGGATTATTTCTTGGAATCGATCGTGGATCAGCCTTGTCTGGCCTTCAATTATGCGCAAGCGGGACAGGAGAACTCTTTCACGTGGAGTAATATGAGCAAGGGACTGGAGATGCAGATCCCTATCTTGGACTCCTTGAGGAAGGAAAATAAGATCCGGGTGGAGACGCTGGGCGAATCCGGTGCGTGGTTCAAGGAATGCTTCAAGGTTACGCCGGCGACGGCTGTCACTACGTTGACGGATGTCCGTGGAGAAGGCAATAAGACGGTCTGGTTTAACAGCCGTTATTATCGGGCGAACTTATTGTGGGAGAAGGGAACGTTCCGCTTTAGGGATATCCATCTTTTCGACGAGAGCTATAAGTCGGTTTATCTAGAAAAGCCCGGAGACGGGAACCAGTTCCTATTCTATACGTTGCCGGTCGTGGACGGATTCATGTGGAGCGAGGGACTCGATCGTGCCGGGCTTCGGATCGTCCGATTAGACAAGGATGGAGATAAGGAGGAACTTTCCTTGGACCATCCGGTAGTGACGGAGATAGGCAAGGATACCTTGGTAGTTTCCGCCGAAGACTCAAAAGGCCATGCTTTCAAGATCACGTTCTATGAGACCCGCTTCGAGGTAGTCGCTCTATCAAAGGAGGCGGACTTCTCATGGGCTTTAGAGCTAAAGGCTGCGGCAGGGAAGGAGCTACCTTTCACCGTTATAGAGGATAAGGCGGTCAACGCTAGCTTCGATGGTTTCAACTACGTGATCACTTGCGAAAAAGGCCATATAAGGAAACCTGAATCTGGTTCGGATTATGTCTTTAGGATGTTTCCGTCGGATCAGGAAATAGTAATAGATTGTACAAATGCGAGAAAGTAATATGAATATATCAGTTTGGAGAAAATGGGTGATCGTATGGATGGTCGCTGTGCTCAGTGGTTTTCAATTAAGGGCGGCGGATCCTGTGGTCGTCCCGGCGAATACGGAACCGCTGACGATAGAAGGAAATCGTTTTGTCACCTTATGTATCATGATACGTACGACGCCTTGGGAAGTCTCCCGGGATGTCAAGTTACATCCCCGCGATGAGGTGGATTGGCATACGCTTGAGGGAGTGCGGGCCTTGCGGGAGGCTTTCGCCACGAATAACCCGAACGGTCGTCTTACATGGGGATTCACGATGAATGCCTTGGAGGACGGACGGAAGAATTACCGGGAGATCCGTGATTATGTAGTGGAGTGCCAAAAGAAATATGGGGATGAGGTTACTTATTTCCCCGGTTATTTTCCTGCGATGTATCTACCCCGTGAGCGGGTAAACCGTGAGATGTCGGAGGCGATAGAGATCATTTCTAAAATGGTAGGAAATGGTTATCGTCCCCAATCGATTATGGGAGGTTTCTTATCGGCCGATAATCTAAGATATCTGGCGGAGAAAGAGAACATCCATGTGGCGCACGCCGTGATCTGGAGCCAGCATAATATAGACGGTGGTGGCGCTGACGGTTCTCCTTCTTATCCTTTCTATCCCTCGACGGAACACTTCTGCAAGCCGGCGCAGGGAAAAAGCGATTTCATCGATTGCGTGAATCTGGATGGCTGGACGACGGACATGGTATCGATGGATATAACAGCCGTAGAGGTGTCGGCCCGATCGAGACGTACAAAGGTTGGGGGCTTGATTTGGGGCATCGTGAGGTGATGCACACGGAAGCGATTCACTTTGATAAAGGTCTTGAGTTGAATGGCTTTGGCTGGGTAGCCAATATCTGGGAGGCGCAGATGGTACATGAGTTCGGGAAGGATCTCATCTGCGATGCCATGAAGATGTGGGTAACGGGTACCAAGGAACGCTGGCCGGATACTCATTTCGTTACGTTCGGAGAATTTGGCGAACTTTGGAGAAAACAATATAAATCGAACGACGACTGGAACTATCGCTTCGTAGAACGAGGCTCTGGTTTGGGAGACTCTTATAATAACTTGGAGATAAAATGGTTTATGAATAAGGAATTCCGCTTGGCCTTATTACGTGATTGGCATACGAAAAATTCCCCGGCTTATGTCATCGACTTTACCCGTTATGATTTGCCGGCTCATGAACCTGCCGATCCGACCCCGACAAAACCGGCTAAGGATTGGAGCTTGATCAACAAAATCAACCAAAAAGGTCTCCGCCCGCAAGATAAGCCGGTCTTGATCGATAAGTTGGAGAAAGAAGATCAAGATTTGATTCGGAAATATTATCCGGAATTATTTAAATAGTTGGTTTATGAAAAAGATTACCGTTGTTTGTTTAGCTCTTTGCTCCTTTCTTTTTGGGGGAGATCTCTTCTCCGTAAAGGCGCAAATCCTAGAGAAGTTCACATTGCCTACCCCATGGACAGAGGAGGCATTGAAGGCTGAGATTCCTTTACCGGAATATCCGCGTCCACAGATGGTGCGTTCGGAATGGTTGAATCTGAATGGTATATGGGATTATATGGGAGGAAAAGACCTGCTCGATCCTGTTACGGCGACCACTCCTCCAGCCTTTCCCGCGAAAGTAGAAAAGATACGTGTGCCGTATCCTCCGGAATCGGAATTATCCGGTATAGCTCGTGGGGGTGATACTTGTCTGTGGTATAAGCGTAGCTTCTCTGTTCCTCAAGCATGGAAGGGCAGGCATGTATTGTTGAATTTTGGGGCTGTAGATCGGATCTCGTCTGTGTTTGTCAACGGTAAGAAGGTGGGTACCCATACGGGAGGGTACGATGCTTTTAGTTTATATTACTGATTATTTGAAATCCGGTGAAAATGTCCTTGTGGTAGGTGCTTATGATCCTAACGACGGCCGGGCCGCTTCGGGCAAGAACGGCTCACGTGGAGATTATATTTTTACCTCCGGTATCTGGCAAACCGTTTGGCTTGAACCGGTAGAGAAACAATATATTTCTCAGATTAAGCTAGTGCCCGATTTAAAAAATAATCGGTTGGAAGTAATTGCTTATACGGAGGATAAGGAGTTAAAGGTAACGGCTATCGCGGATAATGGTACTTCAGAGGTGGCAAGAACCGAAGGAAATTCCAATATGAGTTTTTACTTGCCTATCCGGGAACCCCGTCTATGGAGTCCAGATGATCCTTTCTTGTATGGTTTGAAATTACAGTTGAAAGATCGAAAGGGTGAGATAATAGATGAGGTATCTTCTTATTTTGGTATGCGTTCTGTTAGTATGGGAAAGGTAGATGGTGTGCTTCGGCCTTTATTGAACGGGGAGTTTGTTTTCCATATCGGTCTTTTAGATCAAGGTTATTGGCCCGATGGCGCATTTACCGCTCCTACCGACAAGGCTTTGTTATATGATATAGAACTGGCGAAACGTGCGGGTTTTAATGTAATACGCAAGCATATCAAAGTAGAGCCTCAACGTTGCTATTATCATTGTGATAGGCTTGGCTTGATGGTTTGGCAAGATATGCCGAATCTTTGGGAGCCTGATGGTGAGGATTCCGTGGCGGTTCGTAAACAGTTCCGTGACGAATTGAAAGTGATGATCGACCAACACGTCAGCTCGCCTTCTATTGTGATGTGGGTTCCGTTTAATGAGAATTGGGGAGCCTTTGAAGCGACAGACATCACAGCTTGGGTGAAAAAGTACGATCCGAATCGTTGGGTAAACGGTATGTCGGGATATAATTACGCTCCGGGCTATCGGAAAGCTTATGGAGATCCCGGAAATGGAGATTTCGTGGATATGCATCATTATGGCAAGATCGAGCCTAAGGCGATCCCCCGTCCCGATGATAAACGTGCTGCGTCCCTTGGCGAATTCGGAGGAAAAGGTCTATTTGTGCGTGGGCATATGTGGCCTGTACGCAATGACGCTTATGAGATGATGTTGAATAGAGAAATCTTGACCGATACCTATGTATTAATGCTTACCGAGCTAGAGCAGATGATAAACTATTTCGGACTAAGCACGGCCATCTATACGCAGACTACAGATGTGGAACATGAGATAAACGGCTTGGTCACTTATGACCGAAAGGTGGAAAAGATGGATCTGGAGAAGGTTAAATACATCAATCAAGAGGTAATCAAATGTACACGGGCAAAATAAAGAATACCTAGTTAAGTTTATGGGAGTGTCCTCGGAAAAGGACACTCCTTTTTTATATATTTGGGCATCTTATTTTTCATGTTATAAAAAGGTTGGTAAATGAAAAAAATCGTTGTTGCTTCCGATTCATTTAAAGGCTCAGTATCTTCGATTGAAGTGGCTGAATGTGCCGAGTTGGCGATCCATAAGGTTTTTCCGGATTGCGAGGTCGTGAAAATCCCGGTTGGGGATGGGGGAGAAGGTACCGTGGAGACTTTGATTACGGCGATGGGTGGAGAAGCCGTATCTTGTGTCGTACATGATCCGTTGATGAGATCGGTCGAGGCCACTTATGGGATACTGGGAGATAATCGTACGGCGGTTATCGAGATGGCGACGGCGAGTGGTCTTACGTTAGTGCCTGTGTCGGAACGTAATCCCTTGAGAACAACGACGTATGGAACCGGTGAGTTGATAAAAGACGCTATGGATCGTGGTTGCCGGGATTTCTTGATAGGAATAGGGGGAAGCGCAACGAATGACGGAGGAACCGGTATGTTGCAGGCCTTGGGTTTTCGTTTTCTTGATAGAAAAGGGAATGAGCTGGGATTGGGTGGGCAGATCCTTAATCAGATTTATGAGATAGATTGCTCAAGGGCATTATCGCAATTGCGGGAAACTTCATTTACCATAGCCTGCGATGTGAATAACCCTTTTTATGGTGAGAAAGGGGCGGCGTATGTCTTTGCCCGCCAAAAGGGAGCGGACGATGCTATGGTCCGTTTGCTGGATGAGGGCTTGCGAAATTTTGCGGAAGTCATAAAAAGAACGGGACGAATAGAGATAGACGACATTCCGGGTGCGGGAGCCGCAGGTGGTTTAGGTGGAGGGTTTGTCGCTTTCCTAAAGGCTGAACTTAAACCCGGTATCCAGATGGTTCTGGATGCCTTGCGTTTTGATGAATGTATACGGGGGGCGGATCTGATTATTACGGGAGAAGGTAAACTGGATAAACAGACTTGCATGGGAAAGACCCCATGCGGAGTATTGCAGGCAGGCATGAGACAGGGTATCCCGGTTATCGTAATGGGTGGTTCCGTAGAGGAGGTAGAGGCGCTTAATAAATCCGGGTTTCTGGCGGTCTTGCCACTTCTTCCTTATCCGGTTTCCTTGGAGCAGGCGATGGATAAGGATTTCACCTGCCGGAATATTGGGCGTGCCTTGGAACAACAATTGCGTGTAATCCATTACTATATGAATCACTAACACATGGGTATAATGAGTGCATGGGGAGCTTTTATCGGATTATTAGTGTCGATTTTCTTGATTATAAGAAAGGTATCGCCAGTCTATAGCCTTATTTTAGGGGCATTAGTAGGAGGATTATTAGGGGGTGTGTCGTTGCCGGAAACGATCTCTTTAATGATCAGTGGAGTAAATGACGTAACTCCGGCCGTCATTCGGATCTTGACGGCGGGAGTATTGTCGGGGATATTGGTGCGGCGGCTTCTATCTCCAATACGATCATTTATAGATTGGGAGAACGGCATGTGTTTTTTGCGCTCGCTTTCGCTACGATGTTGCTGACGGCTATTGGAGTGTTTATTGATGTTGCTGTTATTACGGTGGCTCCGATTGCGTTGAGCATCGGCCGGAAACTGGCGGTTCCCCGGGGTAGCCTTTTGTTGATGATGATCGGTGGAGGCAAATGTGGCAATATCATTTCTCCAAATCCGAATACGATTATCGCCGCTGAGAATTTTCATGCGGATTTGTACTCTGTCATGTATGCGAACTTGATCCCGGCGTTGGTTGGCTTGTTGTTTACGGTATATGTCATAGGCCGTTTCTTACCCCGGCAAAATGGATTTTATGCGAACGAGGAGATAGATAACCTGCAAGCGGATCTCCCCTCCTTCGCCTCTAGCATGGTCGCTCCGGTAGTGACGATCCTACTGCTGTCGTTTCGCCCTTTATTCCATGTGGCGATCGATCCGATGATAGCCTTGCCCGTTGGAGGAATCGTTGGGATTCTGGCGATGAGGAAATGGTCATTGATTACGGACAGCCTCTCGTATGGACTCAAGAAGATGTCGAATGTCTCGATCCTGTTGGTCGGGACAGGCACTATAGCGGGAGTGATCAAGGCTTCCTCTATCAAGGATGTTTTATTAGATGCGTTATCGCATACGAATATGGGAGAGCTTTTATTGGCTCCGGTTTCCGGCGTATTGATGTCTGCCGCTACAGCCTCTACTACAGCCGGAGCGACAGTTGCCTCTTCGTCATTCGCGGATATTATTATCGCCGCCGGTATCAGTGGTGTCTGGGGAGCCGCTATGATTAATTCCGGTGCTACCGTGCTTGATCATTTGCCGCATGGATCGTTCTTCCACGCTACTGGTGGGGTAGCGGATATAAGCATTCGTGAGCGGTTGAGGCTGATTCCTTATGAGACCGCGATCGGCGCTATTTTGGCCGTTGGGACTATAATTGCTTATCTTACCGTGAATTAATTCTTTTCGTGATAAGGCTTAGTGTTTTCGTTTTGGAGTTATTCCCGAGTGTATTGGTCTACCTTGGATTTACGGTCATACAGATCGCATTTAGCCAGCATGGGTTGTCCGGCTTGCGCTATGTCTCGAAGGAGTGGTTACAGCGGATCGGCACGTATATGAAATGGCAATCCCTTGCACGCTAGTCTCTTTGGATATACTGATATACGATCCGGGATATATCCGCAATGATTGCCGCAGTTGCTTCCGGGCTCTCTTCCGAGTCTTTAGCGAATACCGCAATCGTATATCTTTCTTCATCCGGTAGGAAAACGAAACCTATGTCGTTCGTACCGATCAGTTGCCATCGGGCATTCAGGTCGCCCGTTCCTGTTTTATGCCCGATAATGGCATCGGTTGCCTCTAGCGGTTGAGCCAGCCGATCTTTTCCGGTCTCACATTCGATCATAGTCTGTTTGATGAACGTTTGATGAGGTTCGGTAAAGAGAGGGCGGGATACAAATAGGTCTAGCAGCTTGGCAGCATCCAGCGGAGAAGTCCAATTCTGATAGCATAATCGCAGGTCACGGTGCATATCTTCTTCTGTTTGGGAAATATATAAAGAAGTTGTGAGTGGTAATTTGTTTTGTTCCAGATAATGTATCACGGATAACGTACCTTATTATTCAGTGTAATCGTATCCTCGCCATTGATAATAACTGCGATTCCTACTTGGGCTTTTTTGTTGGCTATAGCTTCTCTCAATAATTTCTTTAATTCTCCTTTCTTGTCTTTGGCTATGACAGGTAGTGCGAATACAAGTAAGATTGAGAGAATCGTGCTAACGTATTTGTTCATGGAATATACCGTTTTTACGCGAAGGTAGGAAATTTTTCCATGTTCGGCTTGCCATTGGGTTATTGTATATTTTTCCAAAGGCGTTTACGATCTCATTATTTGTTTCTCAAAACACGTACGTGTTTTCCTGAATTCTCGTACATGTTTTTGAAAAAACACGTACATGTTTTCCCGAAAATATGATTGATGTTTTATTCTTTTGATTATTAATATATTATAGTGTAAGGTCGTTGAAGTACTTATTGTTTTTTTTACTTCTAGATTAACAGGAAATCTCAAAATGATCTCATCACCATATTGCCTGTCCATATATTTTTGATAATTAACCTTCGGAATTTGGGGCAGCCAAAGAACAAACAATTAAAGGATACTTCGCCTTATGGCAAAGGCGGCTAAACATCATTTGTTCGTGCAGTTCCATGGTTCCAGTAAGCCATCTGGATTACATCGGACTTATCCGAATGAATTTACCCGGGAAGGGACGCTCAATTATGAGAATTTCAAAGGATGTATGGTCACGACCGCGGATCATGATATATCTATGCCTTTTACCCGTTTATTGGCTGGAACTGCCGATTATCATTTAGGTGGGTTTCGGGCTCTTCCGAAAGACAAGTTTAAGATACAACAAAGCAACCCTTATGTCACTAGCACTCGCTGCCATATGCTAGCGATGTATGTCGTATTGGAGAGTTATTTGGGAATGATCTGCGATACTCCGGAAGCTTACGAAGGCCAGCCGGGATTCGAGTTCTTACAAACCGTACCGACTACTTGGGACAAAACGGTCGTACCGGATGCCTCTGTCAATGAGTATGTAGCGATCGCACGTAGGCATGGAGACGATTGGTACGTTGGGGCGATCAACAATAGTCAAGCCCGTAATGTGGAAATAGCCTTGGATTTCCTCGGTAAAGGAGATTATAAAGTAACTCTTTATAAAGATGCGCGAGACACGGATACCAATCCTAATCATCTTATCAAAGATACTTTAACTGTTACCGCAAAGGATAAAATAACAGTACCGCTCGCTTCAGATGGTGGTGCCGCTATGCATATTCAACCCGTATCCTTTTGATAAACTTTATTCTAGATAGAAAAGAGGTTCACTTCAAAAGGAAGGTAGCCTCTTTTCTAGTTATAATACGGGAACACGGCATGTAATTCTCTAGAGAGTTTTGCTTTGAATAGTTTACGATAGTTTTGCTTCATCAATTTTAATTTTCATCTTTGTAGGGAGACAGATGCTAGAGAATCGTTATTATTAATTACAATCTCATGAAGAAACTATTATTTCAGACAACCTTGTTTCTATTATTATGTAGTTGCATAAGTAAAATAGAAAAAACACCAGTAGATTATGTGAATAACCGGATTGGGAATATCAGTCATTTACTTGTGCCTACCTATCCCACTACCCACCTGCCTAACAGCATGTTGCGAATGATTCCGACTCATAATGAGTTTACGACGGATCGTATGGAGGGACTGCCCCTAAATAGTCCTTCCCATAGGCAAGGCCATTCATTGTTGCTGTTGCCTTATAGGGGGG
>OHQO01001040.1_pt1 | contig 10859 bp, 9 predicted proteins | sample 1578051 | NCBI WGS metagenome assembly OHQO01 (sample SAMEA3879592, study PRJEB24766) | human gut metagenome | biome: human-associated habitat; feature: feces | place: USA | collected 1985/1987 | reverse complement strand
CGCAGTTTGAAGGTACTGTAATAACAGCCCCGGCTGACGGCATTATCTCCAAGCGCTACCATCAGGAAGGTTATTACGCAGCAGCAGGCACCCCGCTTTTTGCTATTGCCGATATCAGCGTTTTAAAAACCGTTATTAATATCCCGGAAGGCAATATCAGCGGCGTATCCGTTGGCAACGAAGCCGAAATAGAACTGCCTGCCTTTGCCGGGCATAAAATTATCGGCAGAATAACGCGCATTGCCCCTGTTGCCGATTTACCTGCGCATACCTTTGCCGCCGAAGTAAGTGTTGACAACACCGAAGGGCTTTTGGCAGGCGTTTTTGCAACGGTAAAGCTTACCGCGCAGCCAAGGCAGAATGTGCTTACAATACCGGTTTATGCGATTGTAATGCGTGACGACCAGAAAACCGTATTTATTGTGGAAGACGATAACACCGTGCGCCGCCAGGTGCTTGACATTGGCTATACGGACGACAAGGTAGCCGAAGTTTTAAGCGGCCTGAAAGGCGATGAAGTAATTGTAACCGAAGGGCACAACAAGCTGCGCGAAGGCAGCAAGGTAGTTACTGATAAGGCAGGTAATTAATTATGATAGAGACTTTTATCCGCCGGCCGGTTTTTACTACCATGTTTATTTTGCTGCTGGTAGTGTTCGGCATCCGCTGTTACCCGGAAATCGGCGTAGATTTGAACCCTGACGTTGATATGCCTATCGTCAGCGTGCGCGTTACTTACGACGGCGCTTCGCCGGAAGAAATGGAAACGCTTATTACCAAGCCGATAGAAAACCGCGTCAGCCAGGTTGCAGGCTATAAAACAATTTCCAGTACCGTGCTTGAAGGCTACAGTGAAACCGTACTGGAATTTAACATGGGCGTAGACCCGCAGGCTATGGCCAGCGAAGTGCGCGAAAAGGTTGCCAGTGTGCGCAACCGTCTGCCGGACGATATCGACGAACCGGTAGTACAAACTGTTGATTTAACCTCCCAGTCCATTGTTGCGTACACGTTTTCTTCCGAATCGCGCAGCCGCGGCGAAATACGCCGATTAATAGAAGACAGCATTCTTGACGAAATGCAGATGGTTGAAGGCGTTGCCGAAGTAACTGCGGTAGGCGCAAGCCAGCGTGTAATACGCCTTGTGGCAAAGCCCGATAAGTTAATGGAATACGGAATTTCGTTTCAGGACCTGCTGCAGAAAGTAGATGACGAAAACTACAATACGCCGGGCGGCAAAGCCAGAAACCACGACATGGAAATAACCGTGCGTACCATTGGCAAATACAGCAATATCGACGATATTAAAAAAGTTGTTATTGCCAACCATAACGGCAAGGCTGTGTACATTGGCGACGTGGCGGATGTTATTGACGGCTGGGAAGATGAAGACACCTTCGCCAGTGCCAACGGCGTGCCCTGCGTTATGACCTTCGTGCGCAAACAATCCAAAACCAACACGGTTGACGTTACCGACCGCGTTAACGCCAAAATGGAAGAGCTTAAACAGCGCGTAATTCCGCCCGATATTAAGGTTGATATTGTACGCGACCAGTCTACCTACGTACGCGAAAACATTGCCGACGTGTGGAACACGATTTTCTTTGGCGGCGCGCTGGCGCTGTTTATAACTTATATGTTCCTCGGCAACTTCCGTGCCACCATTATCGGCGGCCTGTGCATACCAACATCAATAATTGCAACCTTCTTTATGATGAAGGCAATGAATTTTACCTTGAACAACATGTCGCTGATGGCGCTGAGCCTTGCAGTAGGCATTTTGATAGACGACGCGATTGTTGTAATCGAAAATATTTTCCGCCATATCGAAATGGGCAAAACGCCGTTTGTGGCAGCCAAAGAAGCAACGCAGGAAATTTCCCTGGCAATACTGGCAACGTCGCTGTCGTTAATGGCAGTGTTTGTACCGGTTGGCAGCATGGGCGAAATTATCGGCCAGTATTTTAAACAGTTTGGCTTAACGGTTGCCTTTGCCATAGCGTTTTCAACTCTGGTAGCGTTTTCGCTTACGCCAATGGTTTCCGCCTATTGGCTGAAAGAAGAAAAGCCGGGCGAAAGCCACCGCAACAAATATGTACAGCTGGCGCTTGATAAATTTGAAGCGGGCTTTCAGATTTTCCGCGGTTTATACAGCGGAATTATGGAAGCGGCGCTGAACAACCCCAAAAAAGTTATTGCCGCCGGTATAGTTTCGCTGGCAATGAATATTGTGCTGCTGCCGTTTGTAGGTACGGAATACCAGCCGACGTACGATTCCGGCGAGTTTACCGTTAATTTTAAAGCGCCTATCGGCACCAGCATGGAAAAAACGGTAGCACTGGCAACGCCTTTGCAAAAAGAAATAACGGCCATGCCGGAAGTGAAAATAGCGGCGCTGAATATCGGCAACGGGCGTAACCCGGTAAACCAGGGCTCTATTGATATCCGCCTTGTGCCTTCTAATGAGCGTGACCGCACCATGCAGCAGATTATGGATGACCTGCGTGCCGAAGTGCGCAGCGTTCAGGGGCTGAGCGTTACGGTAGTGTCCAATCAGGGGCGCGGCCGCGGCGACAGCAGGCCGGTGCAGATTGGCCTGCGCGGCAGCGATATTAAACAGTTAAAAGAATACGCATTGGAGCTTGCCGATTTGGTGCGCAAGGTTCCGGGCGCAACGGATGTCGATATTTCCGATTCGGACGAACAGCCGGAAATTTTAATCAGGCTTGACCAGGCGCGCGCCAGCCTTTTGGGGCTCGATTCTTATTCCGTCGGTGAAGTTGTGGAAATGGCCTTTATGGGCAAAAGCACAGGCAACAGCTTTACAATCGGCGATAATGACTACGATATTATTTTGCAGCTGCCGGAAAGCAAGCGTACCGATATTAACGACGTTAAAAACCTGCGCGTGTCTTCGCCGGACGGGCAGTTCATCCGCCTTGGCGACGTTGCCGACATAAGCCTTGGCAGCGGCCCGACGCGTATTGAACGCGAGGACAAGCAGCGCCAGATTGTTGTTTACGCCAACACGGTAGGCACATCTCCGGGCGAACTGATTGCCAAAATACAAAACGAGCTGATACCCAGCATGAATATGCCGCAGGGCTACAACTACAAGCTGATTGGCGAAGCCGATACAATGTCGCGTTCGTTTAACGAAATTGTTAAGGCCATTGTGCTGGCTGTTGTAGTTGTTTATATGGTTCTGGCGGCACAGTTTGAAAGCTTCAGCCAGCCGGTAATTATTATGGCTTCGCTGCCATTTGCGGTTGTTGGCGCCGTGCTCGGCCTTTTAATGGCGGGGCAGACGGCCAACATGATGAGTATGATTGGCTTTACCATGCTTTTGGGCCTTGTTACCAAAAACGCCATTTTGCTTATTGACTATGCCAACCAGCAGCGCGAGAAGGGGCTTGATATACGCAGCGCAACGCTGGAAGCCTGCTCACTGCGCCTGCGCCCGATACTGATGACGACACTTTCAACAATTTTAGGCATGCTGCCTATCGCCATGGGCATCGGCGAAGGCGCGGAACTGCGCCAGTCCATGGGCGTGGTGCTTGTTGGCGGCCTTATCACTTCAACCATGCTTACCCTTTTGGTTGTGCCGGTTGTGTATATGGAATTTGAAAAATGGAAAGAAAAACATTATAAACCTGCCGGAGAGGCAAACGCATAATAAACGGGGCTCTGCAAATTGCAGGGCCTTTTGTATTATCTGTTACAAAATAAATGAAAATTACTTGTGCCATTCCTCTTTAATCTTGTATAATAAATGTAAAGTATAAGTAAAAATTAAGTTAAACAACTTACAGGAGGGCTTATGGTTTACTTTTTCGGATTTTTGGGAGGACTGGCGTTATTTTTATACGGCATGCAGCTTATGGGCGAAGGCCTGCAGCGTGCCGCAGGCGAGAAGCTGCAAAAAATACTGGAAAAGCTGACAGGCGTTCTGCCGGTGGCTGTTGCGCTTGGCGCCGTTGTAACAGGTATTTTGCAGTCGAGCAGTGCCACAACGGTAATGACGGTTGGTTTTGTAAACGCAGGGCTGATGAATTTAAAGCAGGCCTTCGGCGTTGTAATGGGTGCCAATATCGGCACAACCATGACGGCACAGCTTATTGCCTTTAAGCTTACCGATTACATCACTCTGTTTCTTGCTATCGGTTTTGCCGTGCATCTTCTGGCAAAACGCCAGCGCGGCAAATATATCGGCCAGGTAATTTTGGGCTTCGGCATTTTAATGCTGGGCATGGAAATGATGAGCGATTCTGTAATGCCGCTGCGCGAATACCAGGGCTTTATTGATTTTATCGGCCGCTTTTCCGATAACCCGATTCTCGGCGTGGGCGTAGGCCTTGTAATGACCATGGTCATTCAGTCCAGCAGCGCAACAATCGGCGTTTTAATTGCCATTGCCATCAGGGGCTTATTCCGCTGGAAGGCGCAATTCCCGTGCTTCTGGGCGATAATATCGGCACCTGCATTACGGCGGTGCTTGCTTCGCTGCGTGCCAATATTACGGCCAAAAGGGTAGCGCTGGCGCATGTAATGTTTAACTTTATCGGCAGCATTATTTTTATAACCTTTATGGGGCTGTTTATAAAACTGGTGCTGGCAATTTCCCCGGCGGACGATATTGCACGCCAGATTGCCAACGCGCATACGGCGTTTAACGTGGTAAATACGCTGCTGTTTATGCCGTTTACCGGTTTATACATTAAATTTATAGAAAAATGCCTGCCGGGAAAAGGCGAAATTATTTCGCGCAAACCTGCATATCTTGATGAGAAAATGCTGGTAACTCCTTCCATTGCCATGGGGCTTGCCGTTAAGGAAATTGTGCGCATGGGCAATATGGCGCGCCATAATGTTGAAGTTGGCATGCAGGCACTGGAAGACAAGGACGAAAATAAAATTAAATACGTACTGGAGCATGAGCCTGTAATTGACGCGCTTGAAGAAGACATAACCCGTTACCTTACCAAAATGAGCGAAAAGGAAATGGGCGCCGAGCTTTCGGCAATGCATACAAGGCTGCTGCACGCCTGCACGGATATTGAACGTATCGGCGACCACGGCGAAGCGCTTGCCAAAGATGCACGCCGCATGTTTGAAGACGATGTTAAATTCAGCGAAGAAGCCAAAACCGAACTGCGCGCTTTGGGCGAACTGGTTATGCAGGCCAGCGGCAAAGCCATGGAAGCGCTTGCCAATAACGATAAGGTGCTGGCGCAGGAAGCGTGGGATATTTGCCGTCAGGTAAAAAAAGCGCAGAAAGAAATCCGCAAAAACCATATTGTGCGCCTTAACGAAAAACGCTGCGACCCTGTTGCCGGGTTTATGATGATGGAAATTTTAATAAACCTGAAGCGCGTTTCCGACCATTCCAAAAATATAAGCCAGATTGTTTTGGGAATTTTTTAAAATTAATTAAAAAAGTTGTTGACAAACAGATTTTACTGCTGTATAATTAGCTTCGTTGTTGAGAGACGCGGAAATAGCTCAGTGGTAGAGCACCTCCTTGCCAAGGAGGGGGTCGCGAGTTCGAATCTCGTTTTCCGCTCCATTATTACGGCGACATAGCCAAGCGGTAAGGCAGAGGTCTGCAAAACCTTTATCCCCGGTTCGATTCCGGGTGTCGCCTCCATATTCATGCCGGAGTGGCGGAATTGGCAGACGCAAGGGACTTAAAATCCCTCGGGGAGTGATCCCCGTACCGGTTCAAGTCCGGTCTTCGGCACCAATGGTAAATACACAGCAGTACTCGAAAGAGTGCTGCTTTTTTTGTATACAAAAAAGCCCGTGGAATTTGCTCCATGGGCTTTTGCTGATGTTATGGGAACTTTTAGGTTGTAGAGTTAACAGGTTTTAACGGGACAACGGCAAGAGTTTTGCCGAGCGGGGCGAGCAGTTTTAAAATAGTTGCTATTTGCGGATTGGTAGTACCTTTTTCTATTCTGGCAATGACAGGCTGTTTTATACCTGTTATATTTTCCAATTCTTTTTGGGTAAGACCTTTTTCACGGCGGGCTTTGATAAGTTCACCGATAATGGCGACACGTAAGTCACTGGCAGCAATTTCTTCGGGTGTAAAATATTCTTTTTCAAATTCTTCCCAGCTTATGCCGATTGCAGGATTGTTTTTGAGCAAATCTTTTTTCATTATTCAAGCCCCCTTTGCCTGATTTCAGATAATTCCTTTTTAGCTTTTTCAATTTCTGCTTTTGGTGTTTTTTGAGTCTTTTTTATAAAAGTATGCAATAGCACAAAACTGTTATCAATCCAGGCGGCAAATAAAATTCTGTCGCGCAGTGGGCGGAGTTCCCAAATTTCACCTTCAAGGTGTTTTAAATACGGTTCACCGATTTGTGTTCCGTATAGGCTTAAAGCTTTTATATAATCTCGTATTTTAGTTGCTTTAATACGGCTGTCTTTGTTGTTTTGGGCAGCTAAAAGATTAAAATAATCAGCAACTGGCTGATTGCCCTTGCGGTCTTTATAAAAATAGATTTTATACAAATTTGCAGCTCCTCTCGCAATTATTATAACTTAAAAGTTATAAACAGTCAATAACTTTTAAGTTATTAAATATAACAGAGCAAAAAATAAGGCTTTACCGCCGGTATCGACAGTAAAACCTTATAACTGAAAATATTTGAGATTATTGAAATTTGTAAAAATACATGAAATTAATAATGTTTATAACGCACTTATCTGCCATGCGGGTCAAAATCCAAAAAGCTGTCGCCGCCGCAAATGGGGCAGACTGGGCTTTTAAAGAAAAAATAATAAATGGCGTAAAACAGCAGCCAGCTGCCGCCTGTAAAAAATGTCAGCAAAAGCAAAATAAAGTAGTTAACTTTCTTTTCGGGTTTTATCATGCGGTGGCAGTAGTTGCAGTATTTCAACGTAATCACCTCGTTTTATTCAGGGGTTATCCGGTTTATATTCTAACTTTATCTTACACTAAAATGGTGTAAAAATAAATGACACAGCAAAATTTTTATAATTGTATTTGATTATCAGAATAAATTTTTATTTTACTGTTTACTGCGCTTTTACAGCTTCTTTACGGCGTTTTGTTGACATTGCTTTTTAAAAATAATATAATAGATTAGTCGCATAGGAAGCTGCGGCGTTATTATTTTTTTAGCATTACTCTGCTGCCGTGAGCAGCCAGCAAGAGAGGAAGAAAGACTTTTATGATAAGAAACGATTTGCGTAATATTGCAATTATTGCCCACGTTGACCACGGCAAAACAACCCTTGTAGATGCCATGCTGAAACAGAGCGGCATTTTTAGGGCCAATGAACATGTTGAAGAACGCGTTATGGACTCTAACGCACTGGAACGTGAACGCGGCATTACTATTTTGGCAAAGAACACGGCTGTAATGCACAACGGCACTAAAATTAATATTCTCGATACCCCGGGCCATGCCGATTTCGGCGGCGAAGTAGAACGCGTGCTCACCATGGTTGACGGCGTGCTGCTGCTTGTAGATGCTTACGAAGGCCCTATGCCGCAGACCAAATATGTTCTGCGCAAAGCGCTTGAACGCAATTTGAAACCTATTGTTGTTATTAATAAAATCGACCGCCCTGACCAGCGCGTAAATGAAGTTATTGACGAAGTTCTGGATTTGTTTATTGAACTGAACGCTAACGACGACCAGCTGGAATTCCCGGTTGTTTTAACTTCTGCCCGCAACGGCATTGCCAAACTTTCCATGGAAGATGAAAGCGACAACCTGGAACCCTTGTTCCGCGTAATTTTAGAGAACATTCCCGCACCGGATGTTGATACCGAAGCTCCGCTGCAAATGCTTGTTAATACGCTTGATTACGACGATTATGTAGGCCGTATTGTTGTAGGCCGTGTTGTACGCGGTACCATTCACAACGGCGAAAACATTATGCTGATGGACAATAGCAGCAACCGCAAGGCTAAAATCGGCCGCCTGTATACCTATCAGGGCTTAAAGCGCGTTGAAGTTGACGAAGTTGCTGCAGGCGATATCGTTGCTTTAATCGGCCTTGCCGACGCTAATATCGGCGATACCATTGCCGACGCTGAAAACCCCGAAAAACTGGAAGGCATCAGCATTGACGAGCCTACTCTTTCCATGGTATTTTCCGTTAATACCAGCCCGTTTGCAGGCCGCGAGGGCGAATTTGTAACAAGCCGCCATCTGCGTGAGCGCCTGTTTAAAGAAGTTAAAACCAATGTAGCCATGAGGCTTGAAGAAACGGAAAGCCCGGATTCTTACATTGTTAAGGGCCGCGGCGAACTGCACCTTTCCATTTTAATTGAAACCATGCGCCGCGAAGGCTATGAACTGCAGGTTGGCAAACCGAAGGTTATTACCCACCGCGACGAAGAAGGCAATTTGCTTGAGCCTATGGAAGCGCTGACCATTGACGTGCCGCAGGACTTTATGGGTGCCGTTATGGAAGGCCTTGGCCTGCGTAAGGCAGAGCTCCAGAATATGACCGAAATGGCTGGCTACCTGCGTATGGAATTTTTAATTCCGGCGCGCGGCCTTATCGGCTTCCGCAACCAGTTCTTAACCGATACCAAAGGCAACGGCATAATGAACCACGTGTTTGCAGGCTATGCGCCTTATAAAGGCGATATTCCGGGCCGTACCCGCGGCAGCCTTGTTGCTTTTGAAGCCGGCGAAACCACTTCTTACGGCATCAGCAACGCACAGGAACGCGGCACCATGTTTATCGTGCCGGGCGAACAGGTTTACGAAGGCCAGATTATCGGCGAAAACAGCCGTGAAGATGATATGGACGTTAACCCCTGCAAGAAAAAACATGTCAGCAACATGCGCGCTTCCGGCAGTGATGAAGCAATCCGCCTGATTCCGCCCAAAACCTTCTCTCTGGAGCAGGCTCTGGAACACATTAACGACGACGAACTTGTAGAAGTAACACCCAAAAGCATCCGTATGCGCAAGAAAATCCTCGACAGGGTTGAACGCGGCAGACTGCGTGCGCGCAACAAACAATAAATTTTTGCCAAAAGCAGGATTTAAAAATTTTTTGTAGAAGTATTAACAGTACATTAGCTGAAATATGAATTTGGATGGAGGCACAGGAGATGGATTTAAAAAACACTGCTTTAAAGTTTTGGCATACAGATACTGAAGAAGTTGGCTACGGCGGGCCTTGCCTTGTAAAATCCGGGCATATGGATATTCTGGTGCGTACTCCGCGCCAGTTCAGCGATGTGCGCGAATATGCAGATGCGCTGATGAGCGGCTCCACGCTGATGATTTCTTTTGAAGCTGTGGACTGCGTAATGCGCAACCGTATTTTTGATTACCTTAACGGTGTAAGCTATATTATCGGCGCGCGCGTATCCAAAGTGCAGGACGATATGCTTTTGTATGCTCCTTCTTCCGTAGAAATAAACAAAGAAGCAGGTAAAAAATCTTCCCGCTCCTGGCTTGGCAGATAATAAATAGAACTTTTAACGCCTGACGGTTAATGCCGCCAGGCGTTTTTATGTAGGCTTGTTTTTGTAAAGTTTGTAACTGTATGTGGCAGTTTTTGGCAGCGATATGCAAAAAAATTACCGCTGTTTATGGCTGCGGCAGGTATTTTGCATAGTTTAAGCGAATAATATACTTTATAAGTTTATTTAAATTTTTGATGGGAGATGATGATATGCCGTATTTGCTTTTTACATTAATTATCAGTATTATTGTGGCGGTATTTGCAGTGCAGAACGCTGCTGACGTAACGGTTGGCTTTTTGATGTGGACGGTGCAGACCAGCCTTGTTGTGGTAATTTTGGGCGCTGCGCTTTTGGGCGCGCTGGCCATGGGCTTTTTTACGCTGATGCTGAAAGCCAAGCACTATTTGTATAACAAGAGCCTGAAATTTGAAATTGACCAGCTGAAAAAAGAAAATGCCAAATTAAAAGAAGAAAAAGAAATGCTTATGCACAGCCAGCGCAATAAAGAACTGGAAAAACCTGCGGAAGAAGCTGTTAGCAAAGCATGAAGAAACATAAAATATGGCAGTTTAACGAATTTAACAGGGAAGAAGCGGAAAAACTGGCGCAGCAGGCAGGCGTTTCGCCGCTGGTGGCAGGTATTTTGCTGAACCGCGGCATAAAAGATGCCAAAAGCGTGCGAGAGTTTTTATACGGCAGCGCCGAGCCTTACCACGACCCGTTTTTAATGAAGGATATGCCCAAAGCGGCAGAGCGTATCCTGCGCGGCATTGATGCCGGAGAACGCATTACGGTTTACGGCGATTACGATGTGGATGGCATCAGCGCAAGCTCGCTTTTATATTTGTTTTTAAAAGACTGCGGAGCAGACGTTAACACTTACATACCGGAGCGTAAAAGCGAAGGCTACGGGCTGAATATTGACGCGCTGAACCATCTGGCGGAAGCCGGGACGACGCTTGTTGTAACGGTGGACTGCGGCATCAGCGCGGTAAAGGAAATTGCGGGCGCGCCAAAAACGCTTGATATTGTGGTAACTGACCACCATACGCCGCCGGAGATTTTGCCGGAGGCTTATGCGCTGGTAAATCCGCATCAGAAAGACTGCAATTACCCGTTTGAGCATCTTTCCGGCGTGGGCGTGGCTTTTAAGCTGTGCCAGGCGCTTTATAAAATGCGCTTCCCTGATAAGCCGCTGTGGGACGGCAACACCGAGTTTGTGGCTTTGGGCACGGTGGCCGACATTGTGCCGCTGTGGGGCGAAAACCGCACGCTGGTTAAGCACGGGCTTAAAAAGATGGAAACAACGGAAAACATTGGGCTGAAGGCGCTGATAGAAAAGAGCCGCTGCCCGGTTAAGGATATAACTTCCGAAAATATCGGCTTT
>OHQO01001039.1_pt1 | contig 10864 bp, 9 predicted proteins | sample 1578051 | NCBI WGS metagenome assembly OHQO01 (sample SAMEA3879592, study PRJEB24766) | human gut metagenome | biome: human-associated habitat; feature: feces | place: USA | collected 1985/1987 | reverse complement strand
ACGTGCGTCCATAGAAAAGTATGAAGCGCATTATGCAGACGATGAGAGCGGAATGCATGCCAGGTACCATGAGCAGACTGGCAGTACGGAAGATTGGCAGCCAGAAAAAACTGGCTATATCCTATCCTTCTTCGCAATCCTCATCGCAATATTATTATTCATTCTTAAGGTTTACATAACACCAGCCCTTTTCTGGACAGGTGAACTTGCAGCTCTTGCAATCGCATTATTTTCTGCAATCCGGCAGTACAAAAAGAATCAAAACCGTGCCAAACTCCAAGCGGCATCCATGCAGGCAGAGCAATTAAGGAAACTGCGTGAGCAGGAAGTGATGGAAGCACAGATGCAGCAAAAGAAACGGCTGGCAGACCAGATGCTTACTGAGTGGAAAGATTCTCTGTGGGAAAAGGAAAACCGTCTTTTTAATCTGGAGGAAGAGATCACAAGACAGGGTGTGCAGAGCAGGGCAGAGCACCAAAGAGCGGAAGATATTCAGGCATTGGAGCTTGCGGCGCAGGAGATCACAAGGATTTCCCAGTCTTTTTATGAGGATATGCAGGATGAACTGAATGCGGAGATTTCCAGATATGTGTCCTTATTTACCGCAGGAGCTTATGACAGTGTAAGGCTCGATGAGCAGGGGCAGCTGCAGATTCTGACAGAGGGAAGGGAAGTCAGACCAGAGCTATTAAGCTGTGGCACGTTGGAGCAGATTTATCTGGCGCTGCGCCTTGCGGTGGGAAAAGTTGTGACGAAGGAAGAAACGCTTCCAATCTTATTGGATGAAGCGTTTGCCATGTATGATGACGATCGTCTGGCGCAGACCTTGCAGACACTTTCGACCTTACAAAACCAGATATTCCTTTTTACCTGCCAGAAACGCGAAGTGGAAATGCTAAGGAAAATGAATTTGGATCACAACCTGATTGAGATGGAAGCGTATCATTAAAGAAAACATGAAAAAAGCCGATATCTAATTCATGACAATAGAGTGTTCGCGGAATGTGCATTCTATTGTTTATAAAAATTTTCGGACAATTCAACAATTATCTGCATAGAAACGTTTTTACAGGGGGAATGAGTTTATGTCAATTGCAATCAGGGCAAACCAGAGTGGAGTGGATCAGGCAGCGGCACAGAAAGCTGCTGAGAAAAAAGGACATCAGGATGTCGTAAAATCCGTCAACGCAGGAGGTTTTCTGCGTAAAAATGACACACAGAGCCAGATCGAGGCGCGCAGAAACAATGCGAAAAAACAGGCATTAAAAGTGGTCAGTGATGCATGGAAAAGTGACAATAAATCCGCTGACAGCATTGCGGATATGGAGGGGTTAAAGCAGTCCAAAGTATCCGAGATGAATGAGATTCGTGCCAAAATGAAAGATATCGAGAATACCAAAAAATCTTTGCAGGAAGAGTATGGTGTGGCAGACGGATCGCAGGAACAGAAAGATTTAGAGCTTTTGGAAAAGTACCAGAATAATATGAACGGTTCTTCCTATGACCAGTTTTCAGACGAAGAGCTCTCCAGATTGAAGGAACTGCAGAATGCACCGCTCACGGAGTACCAGAAGAAAGTTCTGAACTTAAACAGCATGAAAGGGCAGGTCAGCGTGGAGGCAGACCGCAAACAGTTTGAGGTCAATGCGCTCACTGCGTCTATTTCGGATGCCACGTTAGAGCAGTTAAAGTCCAGAGATATGGAAAAAGCATCGGATGCCGCAGATGAGATTATGGATTCTGCCAATAAAGAGATCCTCGGAATGCTAATTGAGGAAGGCAAAAACAATGCCGATGAGAAGGTCGAGGAAGAGAAAGAGAAGGCAGAGGAAGCGGCAGACAAGAAGGAAGAACAGGATAAGCAGATCGAAGAGGCACAAGAGAAGCGCAAAAATCAGGAAGAGATCATCGAGGGACAGCAGAATGCCGATCAGCTCGAACAGGATGTTTCCATGCAGAAACAGAACACGAGTAAAATGGATGAGGCACAGAAAAACATCCAGAAGATTCTCAAAGAGAAGAATCTCGTGAACGAGGATCTGAAAGGAATCGAGATCGACCTGAATTTTTAAAGGATAAATGATATCTTTGAAACTATGAAATCGTTACGACAGATCATGCATATCCATGGAGAAATCTGGAAAGATTAATGTTAGAAAAAGCAGATTTTATTAGAAAAACAATGACAGAGCCAGAAAGGAGTGCATGATGTCAAAAACAAAGAAAAAGAAAAAACACCGGCTATTCTGGCACTTTTTCCGCATACAGCTTGTACTTCTGGTACTGGTGCTCACAGCGGCTGCCTACTATTTTTACGGCGGTTATGGAAAACAGGTTGAGGAATTAAAGCAGGAGGCAGTGCGGCTTGTCAGACAGTCGGATGTGGATACTTTTAAGGCAAATCAGACCAGCATTGTCTATGCATCGGATGGAAGCGTGATCTCCACCCTGAAAGGGGAAAAAGATTCCTATTACGTTTCCATTGAGGAGATGCCGGTGGATGCAGTGACTGCCATTGTCAGTATCGAAGATAAAAAGTTTTTCAGGCATCATGGAATTGATTACCGTGCATTGCTCCGTGCAGTAAAGGCGATGGTACAAAATGGTGAAGTGAAGCAGGGTGGAAGTACGATCACCATGCAGCTGGCCCGGAATATTTTTCTGTCACAGGAAAAGACGTGGCAGCGAAAAGTGGAAGAGATGTATATTGCAACGGAACTCGAAAACAAATATTCCAAGGATCAGATTTTGGAGTTCTATTTAAATAATATTTATTTTGGAAACGGATATTACGGGATCCAGTCTGCGGCGAGAGGATATTTCGACCGTGATGTGGAAAGTCTTTCTCTGTCCCAGATTGCTTTTTTGTGTGCAATTCCGAATAACCCGACGCTCTATGATCCGGTGACAAACAAAGACAACACCGTTTCCCGACGTGACCGTATTTTGAAAAATATGCTCGATGACGGCAAAATCTCACAGATGGATTACGCGCAGGCGGTTGCGGAGCAGATCACATTGAACCGTCCACAGGCACTTGCAAAAAATGATTACGTTGAGACATACACCTACTACTGTGCGACAAGGGCGCTGATGGAGCAGCAGGGGTTTGTTTTCCATGAGGATTTTAAGACAGATGAGGAGCAGCAGGCATATGAGGACACTTACAGTGCGCTCTATAGTGAATGCCAGAAAAAACTTTATACCGGCGGATACCGCATTTACACATCCATTGACCTGTCAATGCAGGACGGATTGCAGCAGTCGGTGAATGATACGCTTTCCGGTTATACCGGGGTAAATGACGAGGGTGTCTATGAACTGCAGGCGTCTGCGGTCTGTATTGATAATGACAACGGATATGTGCGTGCGATCGTGGGCGGGCGAAGTCAGGAATTTCCGGGTTATACCTTAAACCGTGCCTATCAGAGTTTCAGGCAGCCGGGTAGTGCGATAAAACCGCTGACCGTGTATACGCCAAGTTTTGAGCAGAACTATACGCCGGATTCGATTGTGACCGATGAGCCGATTGAGGATGGACCAAGGAATGCCAACGGCACATATCTCGGAGAGATTACGGTCCGCACTGCGGTGGAAAAATCCGTCAATACGATCGCATGGAAGTTATATGACCAGCTCACGCCGGATAAAGGATTGTCTTATCTTAAGGCGATGAATTTTTCCAGGATCAGTCCGTCTGATTACAGGCTTGCAACGGCACTGGGCGGTTTCACGAACGGTGTCTCTGCGTTAGAGATGGCATCCGGTTTTGCAACGATCGAGAATGACGGATATTACCGCACACCAACCTGTATCGTGAAGATCGAGGATGGAAACAGAACAGTTTTATATAATTCGGGGCAGAACCCGGTTTTGATCTATAAGAAAAATGCGGCGCGCATGATGACGGATGTTTTAAAAGGCGTCATCACAAACGGAACCGGAAAAGGACTTGACCTTGGAGATATGCCGTGTGCGGGAAAGACAGGAACGACAAACGATCAGAAAGACGGATGGTTTGTCGGCTATACGAGATATTATACTACAAGTGTCTGGGTAGGCTATGACATGCCAAAAAAATTGCAGGGATTAATGGGGAACACTTATCCGGGAAAAATATGGCAGTCATTTATGAGCAAGGCGCATGAGGGACTGGAGCCGCTCGAATTTCTGCCATATGCAAGAATTTCGGATGATCTGCTCCAGCAGCAGGAGAGCGGGAGCGGACAGCCTGAAGATAATCCGGCGGAGGAAACGCCGGAAGAAGAGACACCGGAAGAAGAGATGCCGGTTGGTTAAAAATAAAGCAAAATATGCCATAGAATACAATTGACAGATAAAAATGGAAACGTTATCATAAAGATAATGCAAGCGAAACTATGGTGGGTACATAGACGCAGAAAATATAGGGAAATCAGGGAGAAAAATCATGAAGAAATACGCATTTGGAGTTGATATCGGGGGTACAACCTGTAAGATCGGATTTTTTGACACAAACGGAACACTATTAGACAAATGGGAAATTAAGACCAATACAGAAAATAATGGTGAGTCGATCCTTTCCGATGTCGCAAAGGCAGTGGACAACAAGCTGGCACAGGAAGCAATCAGCAAGGATGATGTGCAGGGAATCGGAATCGGAGTTCCGGGACCGGTTGACAGCCAGGGCGTGGTACACCGCTGTGTAAATCTTGGCTGGGGCGTGGTAAACGTTGCAGAAGAGTTAGGCAACCTTACCGGATTAAAAATCAAAGTCGGAAATGATGCAAACGTTGCCGCTTTAGGTGAAATGTGGCAGGGTGGAGCAAAGGGCTCTAAGGATGTCATTATGGTAACACTTGGAACTGGTGTCGGCGGTGGAATCATCGTAGACGGAAAGGTAGTTGCAGGATTTAACGGAGCCGGCGGAGAGATCGGACATATCACCGTGAACAATGATGAGATCGAAGCTTGTAACTGTGGACAGTATGGATGTTTAGAGCAGTATACTTCCGCGACAGGAATCGTTCGTCTCGCAAAGAGAAAACTTGCAAAATCTACCGAGGAGACAAGCATTCGTGAAATTCCAAACCTGACTGCAAAAGATGTCTTTGACGCAGCAAAAGCAGGAGATGCAATTGCAATCGGACTGGTAGATGAAGTATGTGAAATTTTAGGCTCCACCCTTTCTAATATTGCATGTGTGGTAAACCCGGAGATTATCGTGATCGGTGGAGGAGTTTCCAAAGCAGGCGATATCTTATTAGATAACATCAAAAAACACTTTGTTGAGACATCATTCATGGCATGCCGTGAAACAAAGTTTGCATTGGCAGGACTTGGCAATGATGCCGGTATGTACGGATGTGTAGAGATGTTACTGGATTAATCGGATACAGCGGCATTTTTACGGTATTCACCGGGAGTGGTTGCAAACTGCTCATAAAACATTTTTCGGAATAATTTATAATTCGTAAAACCATGCTTCTCTAACAGAACTTTCAGAGGAAGGTCTGTGGAGGTGAGATCACGGTAAATATGGGAGAGTCTTATTTCATTTAAGTATTGGAAATAAGTCACTCCCATATTTTTTTTGAAATAATGACAGAAATATTCTTCCTGAAAACATGCGATCTGCGAAATCTCGGAAAGGGTGATCGGTGTATTGTAATGCTTTTTTGTGTATTCTAAAACAGGTTCTAAACGCACAAAATTTTTGACATCTTTTTTGAACTGGGAGGATTCCACTTCCCTCGAAAAACTGTGGTAGAGCAGATAAAGCATTTCAAAAAGAAGACTGTTAAACCGCAGCAAAGCACCTTTTGGTTGAATTTCATATACAATTCTCATTTTTTGAATGACATCGATTAAAGAATCAATTTTGGTGCGTAAAATGGCATTATCAGTGTGGCTGTCAAAACCAAAAATAAAGGAATCGACATCGGGGATATATTTTTTTGAAAATTCATAAGGAAGCTGAATTAATACTGCATGATTTCCGTGAACTGATTTTGTGGAGTGAGGAAGCCTTGAATCGATCAGAAAAACATCTCCGGGTTTTAAAATGACCGTCTGCTGATTCATCATAACATCGACCTCTCCGTCTATAATATACATAATCTCGATGGCAGTATGCCAGTGTGTGGCAACAAAACTGCTGGCGTCATTAAATACCCAGAAAAAAATATCAAAACCATCTGTAATACGGTCTGTCTCGAAAACAGGCTGCTCCGTTCTTAAATTGCTCATAAATCTTCTCCATTTTTATATTAAAAAAGGCTCTTCAGGGGTAATGGTGGGTTAAAAACCGCCACAACCCCAGTGTTTATCTAGATTAAGCGGCATTCAACTTTCGGTTAGGAAGTGGAATGCGTATATCAGAGCATACAAGGTACACCATATCAAGCATATTTTGTATGTTTCTGAAGCCATAAGCTTTACGGATAATGAGCTTAATCTTGTTATTAGTTGCTTCAATCCTGGCATTACTCATACCATAACGGATTGTATTTAAGATATGCGTCTTGTGGCGCCTGATCTTCTGATATAATTCTTTAAATGCAGGTATCCTGCTGTGGCTGGCTTTCCACAGCCAGCGTTTGAGTTCGTCCTCAGCTTCATCTACGTTTGTAAGCTTTAGTAATAACCGGAGCTGTTCTTTAAGCAGATATGCTCGGTATAGACGAGGATTTTGCGAGGCGATCAAATTAACACGCAACTGTTGCTTTTCACTGAGATGCTCCGGGGCTTTTCCTAATGCGTAAGCAGAGCCTTTTATCTCATCTGCCTTAGCTTTTGCTGCTTTAACAATAGCAAGCCCAGGAGCATCTTTTTTAGGACGGCCTTTGCCACGTGGATTATCTTTTTTGACCTGCTTATATTCACTGTAAGCATCATGCCAGATATCTTTTCTGACTTCATCCAGAGCTGTCATAGCCCACTCGACTACGTGAAAGGGATCAACGCAGCGTGCACAGCCAGGAGTGTATTCATTTACACACTCTGTGATCCATTTGGCACCATCACCTGTAACAACCTTGATGCTGGATAGCTGCTCTGGAGTAAGCTGTTTATAAAACTTTTCAAGAACGGATTTGCCATGGTCTTCCGATGCCCATACCACTGTGTTGGTATCGTGATTAAAGATTACTGTAATGTACTTGTGACCCTTTTTGTAACTGGTTTCGTCAATGCCGATATTAACCAGACCATCAAGTATTCTTGAGCGCTCCGGTTCTAAATCGTGAAGAGCACGATTGATACAGCGGCCTACAGTTTCCCAGTCCACTCTCATGAAGTATGATGTGGTACTTTTTGGAAGATAGGATGCAAACCATGCAACGGTAAGGTCGAAATCCTTGGTAAATCTACTACCTGGATATGCCCATGGAACTTCGGCAACATATACCCCATGTTCAAGGCAGATGATACGATGCGTCTGGTATTCAACTTCGACCAGAATACCACCCCAGTCCAGCCCCCTCCAAGTGGTTGGTCTGCTGGAATGTTTGTCATAAGCAGGACATGACTTGTGACAGAAAGGGCAGTTATTCTCATGCCATTTATTAGGTCAGGCTTTGATACGGATGTGTTTCACGCCATCCTCATCAGAGTAAAGATTAAAATTTTCTATCAAGAGAATAAAGTATTGACAAAATTTTGTGGGGTGGGGTAGAATGATGGTAAAAAATTCCAAAACATAACGCATTGGTGCTTTTCGCAGAAAGAAGAAAAATAAACATAAAAAAGAGAAAGAACTTGGGAAAAAAGTTAATAACAATGTTAGTGTCTGTAGGCTTTTTTGCAGTTTTGATTACAGTCTTTAATTTAATGGCATTACAAGCTATTCGAGAAAAGAATAATGTGCTTATAGAACAGTTTGAACAATATGAAGAAGCAGTGAAAAATAATGATACCGCGGTTTTTGAAACAGCAAAAGGAGAAGTGGCAGAAGCCATCAGACATAGCAACTACAGAATAAATGGAAGCATCATTTTTGATCTTGCACTTGTGGTAGCTGATATTATTGTAATCGTACTTCTTTCGATTGTTATTAATAAGTCCATTGTTCGTCCAGCAAAAAGAGCAAAGAATGATTTGGATGATATCATTTTAGGTATAGAATCAGGACAGGGTAATCTTACGTTAAGAGTATTTGATGAAACCAGTGATGAAATTGGTCAGCTTGCAAATGGTGTCAACCATTTTATTGAAACATTACAAAATCTTATGGTAAAGATTCAGAGTGTATCAAAAGATATGAAAAAATCTTCCTATCTTGTACAAAATGAGGCGGAATCTTCAAATATGAGTGCATCCAATGTGAGTGCAACATCGGAAGAACTTGCAGCATCCATGGAAGAGGTATCTGCTTCTCTATCTGATTTAGCCCAAGGATGTAATAATCTGCTAGAGAAAATGGCAGGCATGAATGAGGATGCTAAGAACTCTGCAATGAAGTTGCATGAAGTGAAGCTTACTGCAGAAAATAGCTATAAAGAAGCGATTGCATCAAAAGAAAAAACAGTAGAAACATTTGATGGCATTCAAAAGGATGTCGCGGAGGCAGTAGAAGCATCTAAGTCTGTAAATGAAATTGCAAAACTTACAGAAAATATCTTAAATATCGCAGCACAGACAAATCTTCTAGCACTTAATGCATCGATTGAAGCAGCAAGAGCAGGGGAAGCAGGCAGGGGCTTTGCCGTTGTTGCAGATGAAATCAGACAGCTTGCAGATAGTTCACGTGAGACAGCAAACAATATTCAGGAAATCAGTGGAAAAGTTATTGAGGCAGTAAACAATCTGTCTGGAAATGCAACGGAAATGATTCGTTTTGTAGATGAAAAGGTAGCACTTGATTATGACAAATTTGTAAAAATTATTGGAAATTATGATGCTGATTCTGATCAGGCAAGTAATACATTTAACGAGTTTGCAGTTAAGTCAAAAGATAGCTTAGGTACAATGAATGATATGAATGAAGGTATCAATAACATTTCTATAGCGATTGAAGAATCTGCAAAAGGTGTTACAAACGTAGCACAAGAGATATCACAACTTGTAACAGCAATTTCAGCAATTACAGTGCAGGCGGACGAAAATAAGAACCTTTCGGAAGATTTATCGGATGAAGTAGCAAAATTTGAAAAAGTTTAACTAACAGATTTTTATTATGAGAAAAACTGTATTAGGTAAATAACCCGCACTAACTAAAAATGAATGCCAGAATAAGCACAAAGGCATAGCCTCATTACGGGTTCTATGCCTTTGCGTTTTCCGGAAGCAGCATCCGGTCGTCGATATAGTAATCACAGGAAATCTTCCGGCTGTTGTGTCCATAGAATTCGATGATTTCCGGAAGATTGTCATTAACTGCATCAAATTCAAAATTCTGTTCCCGGCACCATTCGACAGCTTTTGACAGGGCTTCCCCCACACGGCAAGTCCAGAGAATGAGTTTATTGCCATTACGTTTCCATTCCTGGAGATATTCAATGAGTGCCAGGTTTGGCTGATCAAGCTCCGGCCATTTGCTGTAGCAGAGAGTGCCATCGTAGCTGAAAGTAAATCTGTAATTTGTCAAATGTATATCCTTCAAAAACGCTTTGGAATCTCAACTCACAGCAGCAATGTTGAATCAGTCCTGCTCCAGCTTTACCGGCTCACCTGTGTCTGCCTCAAATTCCTCTAGCTGCTTAAGCCAATATTCCTTATCTTTATTTGTTATCATTCTTATGACTTTACATGGATTTCCTGCCGCTATCACACTATCCGGAATATCCTTTGTGACAACCGACCCTGAGCCTATGACAACATTTGAACCTATGGTCACACCCGGATTGATGACCGTATTGCCACCGATCCATACATTATCGCCTATTGTAACCGGCTTGCCAAGCTCCACACCGGTATTTCTGATCATCGCATCTATCGGATGACATGCACAGTATATATTGACCCTTGGTCCCAGAAATGCATGATCTCCAATGATGACATCACACTGATCCAGAACTATCAGCCCTGTATTTGCATAGAAATAATCTCCCACGTGTATATTGGTTCCATAGTCACAATAAAAAGGTGGCTCTATATAACACTCCTTTCCCATGTGTGCAAATAATTTTCCAAGATATTCTCCGGTTCTTGTCATAGTCTCAGACCTCGAAGCACTGTTGAACTTATCTACCAGATCCTTCGCCTTACCCTCCGGATCCCAATCCACACATCTGTATAATTTACTTGCTTTCATTCTTCCAAGCATTTTCTCTACTCTATCCATAGCATTTTCTCCTTGCATTTATAATATTTACTCATCATGTTTATAATTGACTAAAGGATACCATTGTTTATGTCTATAATCAACTACTAGCAACAGAAAAATGGACTGTGAAAATTGGCCCATTTTTATCTATCTTTTATTAATACACATAAAGGTACATTCCAAACCAATGCAGCGCAGCCCCCAGCATCACAAAGATATCTGATAAAGGAAATGGCAAAGAAGCAAGGTGTAACGGAAGAACTGAAAGCAACGGAAATGATGAGATGGATAGGATTGATGAATAACATTCGAGCCTGTGCCGATGAGATTGTATTGAATGATATTGTGTATTCCTAACGGATACCAACCGAAGAAGAATTGCTGTCAAACCGATGGCAGTTTTTCTTTTTTGGCAAGTATTCAAGAAGTCATTAAGTTGCGAGTATAATCGAAGTGGTAGAAAAGTTACCTATTATATCGGTTGTAATTTTTTTATGAACTCTATTGACAAGAAAACTTGGTATGTGTATAATATAAAATATGCAAAGAAAACTTGGCATGGAGGCGTTTTTATGAAAAAGGACGAAATCTTAAATGCAAGCAGAAAAGAACATCGCAATA
>OHQO01001028.1_pt1 | contig 10952 bp, 8 predicted proteins | sample 1578051 | NCBI WGS metagenome assembly OHQO01 (sample SAMEA3879592, study PRJEB24766) | human gut metagenome | biome: human-associated habitat; feature: feces | place: USA | collected 1985/1987 | reverse complement strand
ATACAGATTGGAGAAAAAATTGAAAAAAAACAGAGTCGGATTTTTCAGCGGGCTTGATTTTGTAACACTTATCACTGCCCTAATCGGCTCTTGCTATGGACTTGCTCTTGTTTACAGTGCAACATATTCCACATTAAAAGACGGTGCTATTATTGCAAGCGGCGTAAAAAGTATGTTGATTTCCACATTGGGCGGCATTATTTTTGCTCTTATTGTTTGCAATATCGACTATGAAATTATATCAAAGTTGTGGCCTTTAATAGCGGCGGGATGTATAGGGCTTATGGTGGTAACACTGCTTTTCGGTAAAGCCGTTAACCCTGACAGGCCTGATGCTAAAAGCTGGCTTGACCTTGGTGTATTCTATTTTCAAACATCGGAGCTTTTAAAAGTCGGATTTATTATTTCTTTTTCATATCATCTCGATATGGTTAAGGATAATATTAACAGGCTTAAAACAATCGTGCCGCTTGTAATTCACGGTATGATTCCTATCGGGCTTGTACTTTTAACCGGTGACGCCGGTTCAGCCCTCATCTTCCTGGTTATGTTCATCGGAATGTTATTCTTTGCAAAAGTAAATATAGGCTACTTTATTGCCGGCATTTGCGCAATAATAGTCGGCTTTACTGCGGCTTGGAAATTAAACATTATAAACGGTGTACAAAGGGAAAGAATCACTGCGCTGTTTTACCCTGAGCAATATAAAGATGTTCTCTATCAGCAAACTAACGGTAAAATTGCACTTGGCAGCGGCGGCTGGCTTGGCGAAGGTTATCTTAACGGAAGTATGACTCAAAGCGGTTCTGTGCCGGTAAACGAAAGTGATATGATTTTAACCGTTGCCGGTGAGGAACTCGGATATATCGGCGCACTTGCAGTAATTGTTATTCTTGCAGTGCTGATTATAAGGGTTATGACAACAGGTCTTAAAGCAAGAGATAATGTAGGTTATTTAATGTGCAGCGGCATATCGGTTATGCTGTTTGCGCAAATGTTTGTTAATATAGGAATGGAACTTTCAATTTTACCGAGTATCGGTATTACACTGCCGCTTTTTTCGGCAGGCGGTTCATCATCGTTGTGTATTTACCTGGCACTCGGAATTGAAATGAGTGTTTACAGATTTTCAAAAGCACAAACTAACGCATTATTTTATAAATAATTCAAACATCAAAAACAAAAACGGACTGCAATGCAGTCCGTTTTTTATTACTTCATTTTTTGTAAACTTCTTTTCAAATACACCGTTAGGGTCTTTGACAAGCAATATTACAAGCCATATAACCAAGCCTATTGTAACCACCGTTAAACCTAAAAGTGAATCGTTTAAGATTGATTCAAAACTTTGATTGAAATAATCAGCCTTAAGTTCGGAATATTCAAATATGAAATCGGCAAGCCCCACAGGGTGTTAAAAAACTGCGAAGAATTAAATCTTCGCAGTTTTTTATACTTATTTAGTTTTAACACTCTTAACCTTTGACCAAGAAGAATATACTTTTTTACCGTTCACTATTTTATATGTACGAACTCTTACATAATACTTTTTCTTTGCCTTAAGCTTTTTAACAGTAGTCTTTGTAGTTTTCTGTTTTTTAACAGTTACGGTTTTCTTGTTTTTCTTAAATTTCTTGTCGGTTGCAAGCTGAATTTCGTATCCGCTTACGCCGCCGACTTTTTTCCATTCAACAGATACAGCTTTCTTTGCCGACTTAACTGTTTTAGGGCTAACCGATTTTGGCTTTGCAACTTCAGTCTGTGCAGCTGTTGTATTATTTTGAGTTAACGGCTGTTGAGCAGTCTGCTGTGCAACTTGTTGTGGTGTTTCCTGTATAGGTTGAGTTGACGGCTGTGGTGCCGGGTTAGGTGTAGGAGCAGGTTCCGGGGTTGGAGTCGGAGTTGGTTCGGGAGTCGGTGTTGAACTACAATGCAATGAAGCATTTGTCAAAAATTCGTTGCTATGACCTATATTTATTTTATTCCATTCACTTTGAGTGCCGGCATAATAAACATCTGTCAAATTTGTGCAACCGCAAAATGCGAAGTTAACTATTGTTGTTACACTTTTCGGGATTTCGATACTTGTTAAACTCGAACAGCCGAAAAATGTAGAATATTCAATAGTCGTTATACTTTTTGATAATGTAACACTAACCAAACTTGTACAGCCATCAAATGCACTTTCCCCAATACTTGTCACACTATCAGGTATTGTTATGCTTGTTAAACTTGTGCAGCCGGAAAAAGCATAAGTTACAATGCTTGTTACACCATTTTCAATAATTACCGATTTTATTATATTTGAATTCTGACGAAACGGACTATCTGTCATTTCACCCGTACCGCTGATTGTAAGCACACCTGTTGAAGTATTAAGCGAATATGTTACATTTTCACCGCATTTGCCCATTTGAACGGTTGATGTATCAGGTGCAACATAGTTAGGATTAACTTTGCCGCAACCGTTCAAGCAAACTTGTGCGTTATTTGAAAAATCGTGACCGAGTGCATCAATTTTTTCTTGCTTAACAAGAACAGCATTGCAAACAGAACAGTGCTTACCCTCTGTTAAACCTGATTGAGTGCAAGTCGGTGCTACCACTTTATCAATTACTTCTGTATGACCTAATGCTTTTACATAATCATCTTTATATGTGTCACCGCAATTTTCACATTTATAAATTGTATATCCCTGCTCGGTACAGGTCGGCTCTACAACAGTTTTAATATATGAATGGTCAAGCTTTGCAATTTCTTTTTGAGCTTCTAAAACTTCACCGCAAGCAGAACATTTTTTACCGTCTGTAAGTCCTGACTTTTCGCAAGTTGCAGCATATCCGTTAATTACAACTTCGGTATGTCCTTTTGCAGGAATTTCTTCTTTTTGAACATAACCGTCAAAACTGCAAGTTCTTTGTTTTAAACCTACCTTTGTGCAAGTCGGTTCTTCAATTATTTTCCATTCGCCGTAATAATTGTGCTGATTTTCTGTGCAAGGAACAAAATTGTAATGAATAGTTGCGCTTGTTAAATTTATATTTCCGTCACCAATTGTTATATTGTTCCATTCATCCTGTGTACCGGTGTAATATATATCTTTCAAGCTTTCGCAACCGTTAAAAGAAAATAAATCAATTTTTGTCACGCTTTTAGGTATTACTATTGATTTTAGATTTTTGCAATTCCAAAATGATGCACCGCCAATACTTGTTACACCATTTGGTATTATTACACTTGTTAAGTTTTCACAATCATAAAATGAACCATATGCAAAACTTTTAACAGTGTTTGGCACTGTGTAAGAAGCATCATTTTTTCCGGCGGGATAACATACTAACTCTGTAATATTTTTATCAAATAACACACCGTTAATTGATGAGTAATTTTCATTATTTGAATCAACTTCAATTGAAGTTAACTTTTTACAACCGGCAAAAGCAATCGACTGAATATCAGCTACATTAGCAGAAATTGAAATTGACATTAAATTTTCACAACCTGAAAACGCAGAAACTCCCAAAGAAATTATACTTGACGGAAGTGAAACTTCAATTAAACTATTACAGGAAGAAAATGCAAGATTACCAATACTCGTTACTCCGTTTTCTATAATTACCGATTTTATATTAGAATTCTGATAAAACGGACTGTCCTCACCTGAATAATCCTTCATTTTACCTGTACCGCTGATTGTAAGTACACCTGTTTCGGTGTCTAATGAGTATGTTACATTATCACCACAACTGCCCGTCTGTTTATTTGACGGTTCAGGCTCAAAATTGTAATGAATAGTTGCATTTGTTAAATATTCGTTGCAATCACCGATTGTTATTTTATTCCATTCATCTTCGGTACCGGCATAGTAAACACTTGTTAAACTTGTACAACTGCGAAAGGCATTATCGCCAATGCTTGTTACACTGTTTGGTATTGTTATACTTGCTAATTTTGTGCAGCCATAAAACACAGAATTGCCAATACTATTCACATTATTTGGTATTGTTAAATTGTTTAAATTGTTGCAACTCCTAAAAGCGTTTTCGGGAATTTTCGTTAATTTATTAGGCAATATGACATTTTTCAAATTATTACATCCACTAAAAATTTCTCTTGGAATATCAGAAATGTTGTTTCCGAGCGATACTGAAATAAGATTTTTATTATTTTTAAACATTTCATTTTTTATACCTATAACTTTCATTCCAAAAACAGTATCCGGAATAACAATATCGTTTACAGAATCATCACAACTTACCGCATAACAAGAATTGCTTGTATCCGATAAATATTTAACATGATTATACTCAAATGTATTTTTAAACTCTTCACTAAAACAAATAACCGGCCGAATACCTATACCAGTATTTGTAACATCTGTATCATCAGCAGTTACTAATTTACCATTATAATCATAATACTGTAACTTTGCATAGTAACCTTCCTTGTCATTTCTTATCCACCAGTTCGAGTAGTTATTATTTACAAATACACCTTGTGATTTTGCATAATCGGTTGGCAACGATGAAAAATCAACAGATGCATTTGTCAAATTGGTAGTATATGTTGTATTTAATACTGTAACTTTCGCGTATTCGGGAGTTGTTGAAGTTGATGAAGAAGAATTTATACTTTGACTAAGTATATACTTTTTTTCGTCGACACTAAAAGCGCTATTATAAAATTCGTCACTCAAATAATTATCAAGACTACTATCTAAGTATTTATTTGCAAATGTCACTGACGGTCTAACTATACCATGACTTGACACATTAAGTATCTCATTTTGATAACATTGAGAGTCAATTACATCTTCGCAGATAGCTAAATTTTTTTGATTATCAAAAATTTTCCAGTGCAGTGGTTCATATTTAAACCAATATATTTTATTTATTATTTATTTGATTTGTTTTAGAGTCTATAGACTCATAATATGTCTTAACAGGTCTGTAAGAATCAAAATATACAGCTCTGTACATTTCACCATCTAATTTAACATCGGAATATTTCATATAATCACTTTCTGACATTGAAAGATATTTAGTTAAATTTCCTTGATTTGCAACGGATGTTGAAACAGTGGAAATTGTACCATTCCCACTATAATAATGATAACTTTTCCACTCAAATTCTACAGAATTCAATTTACTAAGCAGATTTGAATCTGTGACTAGTGTTTTAGGATATGATCCTATTGTTATAATGTCACTTATGCAATGTTGTTTATAGCCTATTTCGACGTTCACATTATCAAAAACATTGTCATTTAAAGTAAAAGTAAGTGTACAAGTTCCGGCATTATTTGCAACGAACTTTTCCTTTGAATCATCACCTTTAACCACACTGATTATATTTGAATCAGAAGAAGTAACGCTGACATTGGTAACAGATTCAGTATAATTATAAGGCTCAAAATTATATGCAAAACAATCCTCAAAATAGGCAGAATCGCCGATATTTATATCTACAAGTTGAGTGACAGAGAGAGCAGTTACAGGAACAGTTTTGGAAATTTCATCTTCAAGTTCATCATAATTAGGAAGATAAAGACTTTTATATTTATTAAAAACAATTTCCTCATATTTAACAAAATTATCAATTTTCTTTTGTTTTAATTCTTGAATTTGGTCTATCAACTGCATACATTGTGAATAATTACCAAGCCAAAAATCTGTTGCAGTATTAAAATCAGAATTTAACTATCTAATCTTCAAAAACCATTGATTTTTCAAGGCTTCACGCCTGTTTTCCGTTCAAACCTTATCTGTTTGCCCTTGTTTTTGCCCTTACGAGCCGAAACAAGGGCAACTTTTTATTCCCCGCCGACCACCTTATCCAGCAGCCTTGCGGAAGTGCGCTTCGCTTCCCTTGTAGAGTGAGCGTAAATGTTCATTGTGGTACTGATATCAGAGTGTCCGAGAAGTTCCTGCACATCTTTCGGCTTTGCGCCGCCGGACAACAGATTGCTTGTGTAGGTGTGGCGGAGCGTGTGGAAATGAAAATCCTCAAGCCCTTTCACTTTCTTCTTTGCCGCCCTGCACATAATCCCTACCGTACTCGGCGCTTCATACGCCCCGTCTGCTCTCAGGCAGACAAAGGAGATTTCCTTGTAATCCTCCGGGACTTCCTCTGTCCTTTGCAGGCTGTAAACCTCATAATAGGTGCGCCCTTTTTCCTTTACTTCTTTGTAGTAGTTCAGGTGATAAAGCTCCCCGTAGCGGAAACGGTTTTTGCGCTGTTCTGTTCTCGCCGCCCGCAGGATTGCTGCCAGCGTATCGCAGAAATCAACGGTGCGGACTTTGCTTCGCTTTGTCGTTCCTACTTCGGTTGTGTGCCTTGTTCCGTTATAGCGCATACTGCGGCGTACTGTGAGATATTGTTCCTTAAGGTTAATATCCTGCCAAGTCAAGCCGCATACCTCCCCGATACGAAGCCCCGTATAGTAGGCTATCTGCACAGGCAGCAAAGCGGGATTATCCTTTACCTTGAGAAATTCCTCCAGTTTTTGGAACTGCTCATGGGTGATAGTAGGAATACTGGAAGTATCTTCCTCGCTGTCCGAGAAAATATCCGTTTCCTGCTTCCTGCCCCTTAGCTTCACATACTGCATAGGGTTAAAGGTAATCAGTTTTTTCGGGAATACCGCAAAGCGGAAGGAATTTTGCAGCACCGCCGAGAACAGGAGCATATATCCTTTGCTCATGGGCTTTGAAGTTGTCCCGTCCGGGTTTGTCCCGCCATAGCTCAGAAAATCAATGAACGCCTGCAAATGGTCGGCGGTCACGGTTTTCAGCTTGCGTTTGCCAATGGGATATTGCCTGATACGGTTGACCGTTCCCTGATAGGACATGACCGTTCCGTTGCTTAAGTTTCCAGGTTTCAGTTCTTCCTCTACCCACATATCCAGCATATCGCCTACCGTGATGTTTTCCGCTTTCCCGACAAACTGCTTTTCCTCGTAGTCCGCTATCGCTTTGCGGAGCATGGTTTCTGTTTCCGCCTTGCTCTCTGTGCCTGCAAACTCTTTCTGCACTTTTCTGCCGCTTTCATCTTCAATGTAAAAGCGTCCGTACCACTTTTTGCCTTTCTTTCTTACAGAACCTTTTGCCATAGATAAAAAACTCCTTTCTATCCGTGGCAATCGGGACTGTGACATATGGTGTGCGTAAAGTAATTGTGTCACTTCCGCCAGTGAAAGTCAACTGGCGTCTTTACTTGTCAAGGTGCCACGGAATTTTCTTTTTCGGAAAGCCTTTCTTCGGCTTCCTCCACTATCCCGAAAAGTGCGCCCATCGACATTCTTGTGCGCCCCTCATCGTGGATATGTAAAATCCCGTCTAAAAACCGTTTCATATCCTCAATCGGTACTTCCATCTTCTTGCGGTATACCTGTTCCATGATTGCCCCGGACTCTATGGCGTACCGTCCAAGAGACTCTTTCAGCCCCTTGTCCTCCGCCACACGGTCAACTTCCTCCATAGCGTCAGCAAAGTAGCAGGTCATAACCGTATACAGGTCAACCATCTTGCCGAGAAATGTCGTGAGAAGCTGCTGATGCGGCTCGCCCTTTACTGTATGGGAAAGTGTGTCCAAATACTTCTTGATGTGTTCCTCGATATCCCGCTGGCATAGAGTGTAGGTGTCATATTCCTTATCATCGGAAAGACCTGTCAGCCATTCGGGAGTAGTGAGCAACGCTTCCGCAAGACCGTTGATAACCATTGTGCGCTTCGGATCAACTCCGTCCGCTTCATACCGCTGAATGGTGGATTTGTTCACGCCTACACGCCTGCCGAGTTCCGGCATGGTAATGTTTAACTCTGTGCGGCGTTCCTTAATCCGCCCACCGACCTGTTTTGCGGTGAATGTGGTTTCTTTTTTCAAGGTGTTCACCTCCTGACTGGTATCAGTATAACACGCCGATACTTATTTTGCAACCTTTATCTCAATAAAAGTTGTAAATAAACTATGAATGGTTGCAAAATAGGTTGACAAGAGATAGCGGAATAAGTATAATGATAAAACAGTAGTTGCAAAATGAGTATTCTAAAAAGGAGGTTGATAGAATGAGCGCAGTTAAAATGGGACTTACCATAGAGGAAGCCGCAGAATGTACGGGTATCGGCAGGAACACCATGCGGAAGCTGGTGGAATGGGGAAAGCTGCCCGTCCTCAAAGTGGGGCGCAAGACCATTATCCGCAGGGACACGCTGGAACGGTTTCTGACGGTCAATCAGGGAAGAAATCTTCTGAAGCCCGATGATGTCCGCAGAGTGGAATGACCATCCATTCTCTTTTCGGAAAGTAACCCTAAGCCCTCGGCGTTTGAGAGCGAAATACACCCCTCGCACAAACCTGCGGTTTGTACTCCGGGTATTTCGCCCTTGCAGGGGGCTTCCGTGTCAACCGCCTGCGGCGTATGATACGGGACTGTCACCGCTACCGCAGCGACAGCCGCAACCGTAAACGGTTGCAAAAAAAGGACGCACCTTGACAACAGAAAACGGAGATGATGTATGCCGAGACACAGTTTTATCCAGATGTCAAAGCTGCCCAATGTCAAAGGGCGAATATCATATATTACAAGCCATGCAAGGCAGGAAAATCTCTATGCCACCTACCGCACCGCTGGTAATCAATTTTGGAGCAATCTTGCAAGGGAAAGCCAGCAGGAGTTTCAGCGCAGCGGCACAGAGGGCAAATGTATCGAAGCAAGGGAACTGATTATCGCCTTGCCCGAAATCTATACGCAATACGAGCCGCAGCAGGTACTCACGGACTTTACAGAGAAGTTCCGCAGGCGGTATGGTGTGGAGTGCGTGTCTGCCCTCCACCACAACAAGCGCAAGACGAATTACCATATCCATCTGATTTTCAGCGAGAGGAAACTGCTCCCCGAACCTGATGTGAAGATTGCTTCCCGCAGCGTGTTCTTTGACGAGACTGGAAAGCGTGTCCGCACCAAAAAGGAAATCACGGGGGAGGACGGGCAGATACGGAAAGGCTGTACCGTTATCAAAAAGGGCGAGGTATACGAAAGCCATCTGTTTACTGCCAAAGATACACGCTTTAAGGGAGAGCCTTTTCTCCGGGAGATAAAGGAAGTGTATACGGAACTTATTAACCGCCATATCTCTGATCCTGAGCAGCACTTAAAGGTATTTGATAAAAACAGCGTCTATCTGCCGACCAAGAAAATCGGCAAGAACAATCCCAAAGAGGACGAAATCAAAGCCGACAATGCCGCAAGACAGGAATGGAACAGGACAGCGGATATGGCGTTATTATCGGGTATCTCTGAAGCAAAGATTTTAGAAGTCAAGCGGACAGAGATACACGAAAAGGCGAGCCAGTCTATCAAAAACAAGGGCTGGCTCCCCAATCTGTTCCGCAGTATCGTCAGCAAGGCAAAGGACTTCCTGCAAAACCTAATCCGTGAACACGATATGCCGCCGAAGCCTGTCCTTGAAATAGATATGGCAGAGTTCCGTACCATGCAAAAGCTGATGATAAAGGCGCAGGATAAGGCGAAAGAAATCCGGCATTTGCAGGATACGGTACTTCCGAAACTGAAACAGCAGTTTGCCGACACAAAAGGGATTTTCAAAGGTAAGGAGCGCAAGGCGCTCACAGAGCAGATACAGCGGACAGAAAAGGCAATCGCTGAAAAGCTGGATAAACTGCCCGATGTTCTGAAAGAGGACGGTTATCCCAATGTGCAGGCGTTCATGGCAACCTACCGCAAGGCGGAGGCTGTTGTGGAGCAGTACAACCGTGACCTTGCCGCATGGGAGCGGCAGGTCAGGGAAAAACAGAAACCCACTCAAAAAGAGCAGGCAAAGCCGCCTGAACGAGAGAGCGTGCTGAAACGCCTGCGTCAGCTTCAGGCGGAGGGTAAGCAGAGAAACCAGCCGAGACAGAGAAAGAAATCCTTTGACAGAGACAGCCGATAGGCACGAAAAACCGCCGCTATGGTATCACCCATGCGGCGGCATACATAAAAATCTTATTTGTGTTCTGCAAGCGTGACTTTCATATCCTGAGCATTGATGCTTGTTTCCTTTTTGCACTTCGGACAGTAGAGAGGGAAGTTTCTTAATTCTGTATCTTCCCGTATCATTGTGCGAGTTTTATTGCCGCAGATAGGGCAATATATCCATTCTGTGGCTTTCATGTTACTTTTCTAATTTCAAGTCTTTTATTTTTTGAGATATTCTCTCAATGACCTGTATAAAACATTCATCACTTTTGCCCGTCGGATCGGGAAGTCCCCAATTATCATCAAACGCTCTACCGATATAGGGACAACCGACATCACACCCCATTGAAATCGCAATATCGGGCGTAGGGATTTTATCAATCGTCTTGCTATACTGGCTTTGCTCCATATCTATCCCATAAAGCTGTTTCATAAGCCGCACAGCGTCCTGATTGATTTGTGATTTTGTTTCTGTTCCGGCAGAATAGAAATCAAACTTATCTCCCGCCAAATGTTTTCCAAGTGCTTCTGCAATCTGACTGCGGCAGGAGTTATGCACACAAATAAAGGCTACCTTTTTCTTATCCATCGTTAAAACCCCAGCTTGTGCAGCAGAGCAACCACATCAGCAGTTTTCAAAACCTTACCCATAGCAACAACCTTTTCGTTGACAACAAGGGCAGGCATACTCATAACACCGTATTCCATTACTTTCTGCATATCGGTAATGTATTCGACCTCTACGGAAAGTCCCATATCCTTTACTGCCTGCTTTGTGTATTCAAATTGTTCGTGACAGGATTTACAACCTGCCAACACTTTGATACAGCAGATTTCTCCCTCTTTCAAATCAGGACAGCAATCGTTTGTAATGCTTTCTGCTTCGCTGGCAGCACCACCACAGCTACAAGCGCAAGCAGGTGTTTTCTTTTCTTCTTCCTTTTTCTTTCCAAAATTAAATAATGCCATAATA
>OHQO01001007.1_pt1 | contig 11214 bp, 8 predicted proteins | sample 1578051 | NCBI WGS metagenome assembly OHQO01 (sample SAMEA3879592, study PRJEB24766) | human gut metagenome | biome: human-associated habitat; feature: feces | place: USA | collected 1985/1987 | reverse complement strand
TGCCGGCGAGCTTGACGGTGCCGGCAGTGACGGCCTCCGGCCGCTCCGTCTCGCGCCGGAGCACGAGCACGGGTTTTCCGAGTGCGGGTGCTTCCTCCTGAATGCCGCCGGAATCGGTCATGACCATGTAACTGCGCGCCATGAGCCGGTGCATGTCCACGGCGTCAAGCGGCGCGATGAGCCGGATGTTCGGCACGCCGCCGAGCAGCTCCTCCGCCGTGCTGCGCACGACCGGGCTCAGGTGCACGGGATAGACGATCTCGACATCCGGATAGTTGAGCGCCAGGCGGCGCACGGCGGTGAAGATGTTGCGCATGGGCTGGCCGTAGTTCTCGCGCCGATGGCAGGTCATGGCGATGACCCGGCGCGAAAAATCGACCTGCCGCAGTTCGTCCGAGACGAACTGCTCCCCGCGGACGGTGTAGGCCATGGCGTCGATCACGGTGTTGCCGGTGACGAAAATGTCGCCCTCCACGGCCTCGCGCTCGAGGTTGTGGGCGTTGTTTGCGGTCGGTGCGAAGTGCAGCGTGGCAATGCGGCCGACGAGCGAGCGGTTCATCTCCTCCGGGAAGGGAGACCAGCGGTCGTACGTGCGCAGACCGGCCTCGACATGGCCGACGGGGATCTTGGCGTAAAACGCGGCGAGCGCGCCGGCAAACGTCGTCGTGGTGTCGCCGTGGACAAGCACGATGTCCGGCTGCACCTCACCGAGCACTTCGCGCATCCGCTCAAGCACGCGCGTTGTGATCGCGGTCAGATCCTGCCCCTGCTGCATGATGTTGAGATCGTAGTCGGCACGAATGCCGAAACAGTCCATGACGGAGTCGAGCATTTCCCGGTGCTGCGCCGTAATGCACACGATGCTCTCGATCTCGGGATGCTTTTGCAGCTCCAGCACGAGCGGCGCCATTTTGATCGCTTCCGGCCGCGTGCCGAAAACGGACATGACTTTAATGCGTTTGCTCATCGTTGACCTCCTGTGCAGGTGCTTCGGCGGCATCGGCGTTGTTTGCCTGTTCGGCTGCTTCGGCTGCTTCGGCCGCTTCGGCCGCTTCCTGCGCCTCCTGCAGCTCCACGTCAATGTGGTGCTTGTGCACGCTCTTGCGGATGAAGGCGCACACGACAAAGCCGATCAGCAGCGCGAGGACGAGCAGTGCGATGCGGATGGAGCCCTTCGTCGTGAGCACGACGGCGGCGAGGCCGAGCGTGGCGCTGATGGCGTAGAGGATCGCGACGGCCTGCTTCTGGTTCAGACCGAGATCCATGAGCTTGTGGTGGAAGTGACCGCGGTCGGCGTGAAACGGGCTCTGTCCGTGCAGGATGCGGCGGCAGAACGCGAAGAGCGTGTCCGATAGCGGCACGGCCAGCGCGAGCACCGGCACGACAAACGTGACGATCGCGTAGAACTTGAACAATCCGAGCACCGACACCGTTGCCAGCACGTAGCCGAGCAGCAGGGAACCGGTGTCGCCCATGAAAATGCGGGCGGGGTTGAGGTTGTAGGGCATGAAGCCGATGCACGCGCCGGCGAGTGCCGCGACGATGAGCGCCACGTTCGGCTCCGACACGAGCAGCGCCACGACCAGAATGGTCACGCAGCTGATGGTCGACACGCCGACGGCCAGACCGTCCAGCCCGTCGATCAGGTTGACGGAGTTCGTGATGCCGACGATCCACAGCACGGTCAGCGGAATGGCGAGCCATCCAAGGACGATGGCCTCCTGACTGCTGAACACGTTCGGGTTCGACACGACGTTGATGACCACGCCGTGCAGCACGGCGATGACGGCGGAGAGGATCTGGATCAGAAACTTCGTCCACGCACGCAGGGAGATGATGTCGTCGATCACGCCGGTGATGACGATGATGATCGACCCGAGCAGAATGCCGCGCACCTCCTGCGTGATGTCCACGAACAGGAGCATCGACACGATGAAGCCCAGAAAGATGGCCAGACCGCCCATGCGGGGGATGGGGTGATCGTGCACGCGCCGGGCCTCGCCCGGTACATCCATGGCGCCGACTTTTTGCGCCAGGATCTTGACGACCGGCGTCAGCGCAAAGCTGACCACGAACGCGATGAGGATCGCTAGCATGACTTTGATCCAGACAGCAGTGTTAAGAAACATGAGAACCGATCTCCAATAATGTAAGTATTATTTGGCGACGAAGCCGACCTTCTTATAGACTTTGCGCAGCGTTTTGTTGGCAATGTAGGACGCCTTTTCCGCGCCGGCCTTGTAGACGCTCTCGAGGTAGGCCTTGTCCTTGAGCAGGCGCTCGCTCTCCTCGCGGATGGGGCGCAGCGTCTCGACGACTGCCTCGCCGACGGCGGGCTTGAACGCGCCGTAGCCCTTGCCGTCAAATTCCGCCTCGATCTCCTCGAAGGTCTTGCCGGTGCAGGCGGAATAGATGCTCATGAGGTTGGACACGCCGGGCTTGTTCGTCAGGTCATAGCGCACGCAGCGCTCGGTGTCGGAGTCCGTGACGGCCTTTTTGAACTTGCGCATGATATCCTCCGGACGGTCGAGCAGGTACACGGTGCCGTTGGGATCCTTGTCGGACTTGGACATTTTGTTTTCCGGCGAGACGAGACTCATGACGCGCGCGCCGATCTTCGGAATGTACGGCTCGGGGATCTTGAACACGTCGCCGTAGATGTTGTTGAAGCGGGTGGCCACGTCGCGGCAGAGCTCGACGTGCTGCTTCTGGTCGCTGCCGACGGGAACGTAGTCCGGCTGATAGAGCAGAATGTCCGCCGCCATCAGGGCGGGGTAGGTGAACAGGCCGCCGTTGATGTTCTCGGCGTTTTTGGCGCTTTTGTCCTTGAACTGCGTCATGCGCGAGAGCTCGCCGAACATGGTGTAGCAGTTGAGCACCCAGCCGAGCTGGGTGTGCGCGGGCACATGGCTCTGGATGAAGAGCGTGTTCTTTTCCGGGTCGAGACCGCAGGCGATGTACTGCGCGAGCTGCTCGATGGTGCGGCGGCGCAGGTCGGCGGGGTTCTGCCGCACGGTGATCGAGTGCAGGTCGGCCATGAAATAATAGCAGTCAAAGATCTCGGCGCGCTCGCTCCAGTTTTTGATCGCGCCCAGATAAGACCCGAGCGTCAGATCACCGGAGGGCTGGATGCCGGAGAGCATCACTTTTTTTGCTGTTTTTTCTTCCATTTTGATTACTTCCTTAACTGTTGTGCTGAAAATTCGTATTTGTTCGAATATTGTACCACAACCTGTGGTGGAATACAACACAGAAAGTTCCTTGACAATCCATGCGATGTAAAATAAGATATAAATAATTATGGTTTATCTATCCGGAGGATACAGAGAATATGAAAGATCAAAAGTGGTTTGAAGACATGGAGCAGCGCATCCCGCACGGCGAGGTGCGCACCCGCTTTGCACCGAGCCCGACGGGCTATATGCACGTCGGCAATCTGCGCACGGCGCTGTATACGTACCTGATCGCGCGGCACGCCGGCGGTAAGTTCATCCTGCGCATTGAGGACACCGATCAGGGGCGCTATGTCGAGGGCGCGGTCGATGTCATTTACAGCACCATGCGCGCCTGCGGCCTGACGCATGACGAAGGCCCGGATGTCGGCGGCCCGGTCGGCCCGTATATCCAGACCGAGCGGCGGGGACTCTATAAAGAATATGCCGAGCTGCTCATCGCGCGCGGCCACGCCTACCGCTGTTTCTGCGATAAGGACGATGCCGCCGAAGAAAATGTTTCCGACGGCACGGTCATCCACAAATATGACGGCCGCTGCTCGCGCCTGAGCGAGGAAGAGATCGCGGCCAATCTCGCGGCCGGCAAGCCCTATGTCATCCGTCAGAAGATCCCGCGCGAGGGCAAGACCACGTTCCATGATGAGATCTTCGGCGACATCACGGTCGATAACGACACGCTCGACGATCAGGTGCTCATCAAGCGCGACGGTCTGCCGACGTATAACTTTGCCAACGTCATCGACGACCACCTGATGGGCATCACCCATGTCATCCGCGGCAGCGAGTATCTGTCCTCCACCCCCAAGTACAACCTGCTGTATCAGGCGTTCGGCTGGGAGATCCCCACCTACATCCACTGCCCGCCGGTCATGAAGGATGCACAGAATAAGCTTTCCAAGCGCAACGGCGATGCCAGCTATCAGGATCTGGTGGCAAAGGGCTACCTGACCGAGGCCGTGCTGAACTACATCTGCCTGCTGGGCTGGAGCCCCAAGGGCGAGTATGCCGAGCAGGAGATCTTCTCCCTGCCGGAGCTGGTCAAGATCTGGTCTCCGGACGGCATCTCCAAGTCTCCGGCCATCTTCGATCCCCTCAAGCTGCGGGCCATCAACGCGGAATATATCCGCCGCCTGTCCCCGGAAGAGTTCCAGAAGAAGGCGGAGCCGTGGATCGACAAGGCCGTGCACACCTCCATCGACAAGAAGCTGCTGTGCGCAAACCTGCAGCCCCGCTGCGAAGTGCTGGGCGAGATCCCGGAGCAGCTGGATTTCTTTGATGCGATGCCCGAGTACGATGTGAGCATGTACGCCAACAAGAAGCAGAAGACCACCCCGGAGACCGCCAAGGAGGCACTGGAAGCCCTGCTGCCTGTGCTCAGCGACGAAGCACTGGATTTTGGCAATCGCGATGCCGTCTTCGATGCCTGCAAGGCCAAGGCTGAGGAGCTGGGCAAGAAGAACGGCTGGCTGCTGTACCCGCTGGGCATTGCCCTTTCTGGCAAGCAGCGCACCCCCGGCGGCGGCACCGACCTTGCCTGCATGATGGGCCGTGAAACCACCCTTGCCCGCGTAAAAGCGGCAATTGAAAAGCTGAACGGCTGATTTTTGCCATAAAACCACAAAGCTCTGCAGCATTTTTGAACGCTGCAGGGCTTTTTTGCGTCTTTGGGCCGGTTTGCGGCAGAACACTGCACCGCGCCAAAAATCGCCGCGCGCCCGCGCTACAGTATATGCAGAAAGCGCGGGGAACAGAACCACAACGCCCCGCCGGAAAGCGGGGAGTTTTTATGACAGAGCGGATGGGTCTGGCAGCGGTCGGGCGGCAGAACAGACAGCGGGCAGCGCTGGCACGGCGGGCGGAGCTGCGCCCGGCAGCGCGCAGGCTGGCGGCTGTGGCAGTGGGATTTGCGGGCGGCTGGGCCGTTGTGTACGGTGCACTGATGCCTTTTGGTCTGGGCTTTGTGCTGGGCTTTGCAGAGGACTGCTTTGCCCCCTGTGCGGCGGGTGCGGCGCTGGGTGTGCTGCTGCACGGGTTTGGGGCACTCTCGCTGCGCAGTGTCTGTATGCTGTGCGCACTGGGTGCTGCAGTGGCAGCGCGGTGGATGGGTGCCAGAACACTGACCCCGGCGGTGCTGGCGGGCTGCGGCACGCTGGTGGGCGTGGCGCTGTGCTTTGCCTTTGGCGGCGGCGGGGCAGAGCTGGTGCTTTACAGTGCAGCAGATGCCCTGCTGGCCGCAGCCATGGGCTTTTGTCTGCGGCAGTTTGCGCCCGAAAAGCCGGGTGCCGGGATGCTTCTGGTGGGTGCGGCCGCAGCGGCGGCGCTGGGCAGTGTGCAGCTGTGGCAGCTGCTGCCGGGCGTGATCGTCTGCGCGGCGCTGGAACTGTATTTATGCAGCAAAGGGCAGGCCAAAGCCGCGCTTGCGGCCTGCGCGGTGCTGGGCGCTGCGCTGTGCGCGGCAGACCCGGCCCTCAGCTTTGCGGCATCCGGCCTTGCCTGTGCCACGGCGGCAGCGGCAGTGCTGGCACCCGGACGGCGCATGGAAACGGTAGCCGCCTACGCGGGCGGCTGCGTGACCGGTGCACTCTGTGTGCAGCCGCCTGGGAGCGCGTTTCAATATCTGCTGAACGTCTGCATCGGCATCACGGCCGTAGCGGCCATGCCCGCAGCGTGGCTTGTGCCGGAGCCGGAAGAAAAGCCGCAGGCAGGGCAGGCCCAGCCGCAGCAGTACAGTGCAGCGGCCACCCGGCTGGAACAGGTGTCCCAGAGCCTTGCATCGCTGGCAGAGACCGTGAACGATGTCTACGAAACGCTGCCGCACCGGTGTGAGGATTTCCATTGGGTAATTGATAACACACATGATACCCTTTGTTTTAACTGCGGACGGCGGGATACCTGCTGGAAGCAGGAGTATGCCGCCACGCTGGAGGGCATGGAAGCACTGCGCCCTCTGCTGGAAAGCAGCGGCGGGCTGGAAACGGCTCAATTACCCGGGCAATTATCCCGGTGCATCCACCCGGCAGCACTGTGCGCAGCAGCAAACCGCTCTTTTGCGCTGTACCGCAGCCGCAAGGAGGCCCGCCTTCATGCCGAAGCCATGCGCACTGCCCTGACCGAGCAGTACAGCGCCGTGGCCGAAGCGCTGGGCGTGTTGGGAGAACAGCTGGGCCGTCCGGGCGACCCGGAACCCTATAAATCCGGCCGGGTGGCGGACTTTTTTGCGCAGCTTGGCACTCCGCCGCAGGAGTGTGCCGTCACGCTGGATGATCTGGGCCGCACCCATGCGGCGGTCACGCTGCCGCGCACCCGTTTCTCGGCGCAGGAGCTGGCCGCGCTGGCCGGGGAGGTGGGCCGCATCTGCCGCCGCACGCTGGAAGTGCCGCAGGTGCTTTCCTGCAAGGGGATGACCACCCTGCTCTTTGCCGAAAAGCCCCTGCTCCGGGCCGTATTCGGGACGGCGGGCGCGGCGGCGCGGGGCAGTATTTCCGGCGATGCGGTGCAGCAGTTCTGCAGCCCGGCGGCAGCGCAGATGATCCTGTGCGACGGCATGGGCACCGGCAGGCCTGCAGCCGTGGATGGCAACCTTGCCGCCGAGCTGACAGCCCGGCTGCTCAAGGCGGGCTTTACCGCAGAGCTGGCGGCAAGGCTGGTCAACGTGGCCCTTGCCCTGAAAAGTGAGGATGAGAGCGGTGCCACGCTGGACCTCATCAGCGTGGATCTTTACACCGGCACGGCAAGGCTGTTCAAGGCCGGTGCGGCACCGGGCTTCCTTGTGCACGGCGGGCGGGTGCGTGCTGTGGGCGACACCAGCCTGCCGGTGGGCATTCTGGGCGGAGTGAACGGCCAGAGCCGGGTGGTGCATTTGACGGTGGGCGATTATGCGGTGCTGGTCTCGGACGGGCTGCTGGTGGACGGCCCGGGCTGGGTGGCAAAGCAGCTGGAGCTTTCCGCTGCGGCAGGAGATGCGCCGGAAAAAGTTGCAAAAACGCTGGTGGAAACGGCCCGCGTGCGCGCCCAGAAGACCGGCAGGCCGGACGACATTACGGCGGCGGTGCTGCGGCTGGAAAAATGCGTTTGATGTTCATACAAACTTCGTTGATTTTCGACGGAGGAGAAGGTATACTATGAAAGCATAGAAACAAAACGGGAGGACAGAAACATGCTTACCATAACCGTAGCGCAGGATGGCAGCGGCGATTTTGCTTCGGTGTCCGAAGCGGTGCTGGCCGTGCCTTATGCCTGCGCAACAGAGATCCGCATTGGCCCGGGCGTTTACCGCGAAAAGCTGGTGTGCGAAAAACAGGATATCATCCTGATCGGCGCAGGCATGGAAAGCACCCGCATCGTGTGGGGCGACGGCGGCAGGCTGCCGCACCTCGACGGCAGGCCCACCCACACCTTCCGCAGCTATACCGCGTTTTTCCGGGGGATAGAACTGCGGGTGCGGGACCTGACCATTGAAAACGATGCCGGCCCCGGGGCAAAGGTGGGGCAGGCCGTGGCGGCTTATGTGGACTGCTCACACACCCTCTTTGAGAATGTGCGGCTGCTGAGCAATCAGGATACGCTGTTCTGCGCCCCTCTGCCGGAGAAGGAGCGGGAGAAGGACGGCTTCCTCGGCCCGCGCGGCCTTGCTCCGCGCCGGGCAAGCGCCCAGTATTACCACGATTGTGAGATCGCGGGAGACATCGATTTTATTTTTGGTGGCGCGGACGCTCTGTTTGAGCAGTGCACCATCCGCACCGTGAATAACCACCTGCCTGCAAGCTACGTCACGGCTCCCTCGGGCCGTGCCGATGGCCTCGGGTTTGTGTTCTGGGACTGCGACTTTGTTTCGGACGACTGCCCGGCGGGCACGGTGTTTCTGGGCAGGCCGTGGCGGCCCACCGGAAAGACTGCCGTGCTGGACTGCCGCCTTGGTGCACACATCGCGCCGGAGGGCTTTTCGCCCTGGCAGAGCCGCACCGACTCGGATCTTGCCTGCTTTGCGGAAGCGGGCAGCACCGGCGAGGGCGCAGCAGCGCGCGGTGCATGGGTGAAGCAGCTGGACAGCCAGCAGGCCGAAGAGCTGCTCAGATGTGCACGGAAGCTTTGCAGACCGGAATAAAAGCGGAAAATATAAAATAAAGTATAAAACGGATTTGAAGGATCTTCTATGAAAAAACTGCCGAATTTTGTCAAATGGATCATCATTCTGGCGGCACTGGCTGCAATGGGCTGGATGATGTGGGCTGTGAATGATCGTGCCTCCCGGGTGGAAATGCCCGCACCGGATAATACATTCGGAATTTATCGCACAGCAGATTCCAGCCAGTAAATCATTTGGAATGGCCGCAGCATTGCGGGCAGAAACGATGCTCTATAGAAAAAGCAAAAGCCGGGACGACCACACGGTCATCCCGGCTTTAAAATTATTCCTGATTATTCCTGCCCGGCCATCTCGGCTGCGTTGGCGGGCAGGTCGTTCATGATGAACCAGAACGTAGTGCCCATGCCGATGGCACTCTGCACACCAAAGCGGAAGCCGTGCTGCTGGAAGATGGCCTTGGTGATGGAAAGGCCCAGACCGGTGCCCTGCTTGCCGGCATCCGAACGGGAGCGGTAGTACCGATCAAAGATATAGGGCAGGTCGTCGGCAGAGATGCCGGGGCCGTGGTCCTCCACCTCGATCCGCACGCCCTCGGTGCAGCGCTGGGCCCGCAGGATGAAGATGCCGTCTTTGCCGATGTGGTGCATGGCGTTGCCCAGCAGGTTGTGCAGTGCGCGCTGCATCATGTTGGGGTCGGCATAGACAGGCAGCTCTTCCTCCGGCAGTTCCAGCTTGAGCTGCCAGCCGTTCTGGGCGCAGATGGCATCGTACCGTTCGCTCACCTCGTCGCACAGCTGGCCCATATCAAAGTGCACGCGCTCGCATTTGTCGGCACCGCTGGTCACCTTGCTCAGCTCCATCACGCTGGAGACCAGTGCGGTCAGGCGGTCGGTCTCGTCCACGATAATGTTCATCTGCTCATCGCGGTGGGCCTTGTCGTCGCCGGTAATGTCGCGCACCGTCTCGGCATAGCCCTTGATAAGGGTCAGCGGGGTGCGCAGGTCGTGGGAGACGTTGGCCAGCAGGTCGCGCTGCATCTGCGAAGAATGCTGCACCTCGCTTGCCATGTGGTTGAAGTCCCGGGCCAGATCGCCCAGCTCATCGCTGCGGCGGGTATCCACCTGCACGGCATAGTTGCCCATGGCCATCTGGCGGGCAGCGCTGGAAAGCTGGCGCAGCGGCTTTGTGAACCACTCACTGAACAGCCATGCCGCCGTCATGGCAAAGGCAAAGATCAGCGCCGCTGCCATGGGCAGCACGGTGCTCAGCACCCTGCCGGCTTCGGCCACATGCACAAGGCTGGTAGTGACCAGAACGGTGTACTCGCCGCCGGAGGTGTTGCGCCCTACCAGCAGCTGTGCCGAGCCGGAGAGCCGCGGCGGATTCAGGGTCTGCACAAAGCCGCCGGTGGTGCGGCACTTCTTGCGCATGGCCACAGCGGTGGAAACGATCATATCGTTGTTGGCGGAATCCGAGAGCAGCGTTTCGTGCAGGTTGCAGTAGGACTGGTTCTCGATCTTATAGATTGTGCGCATGGTGGTATCGGAAATATCCACACAGAAGCTGTTCAGCGAACCGCTGGCGTACAGCTGGGTGGCAAGCCGGTCAAAAAACGCGGTGTTGACCGTAAGATGGCCAAAAGACCATGCCGAAAGGGCTTCGCCGTTTGCAATAGCCTTGTCCAGCTCGGCGGTGATGCTTTCTGCCTGAGTGGTCAGCTGTTTTTCAATGTGCTTGGTGTACAGCGGTTCCAGCAGCTGGGTGGACAGAAACCACACCAGTGCCAGCAGGAACAGACAGATACAACACAAAAACCACATCAGCTGGCCGCGGATGCCGGGGGAGTGATGGTGCCGCATGAATCCTCCGCTCCTTTATCAGCGCGTTGCGTCGGGGTCGAATTTGTAGCCGATGCCCCACACGGTAGCAATGTAGCTGCGGCACTTGCCCAGATGGCCCCGCAGCATTTTGACATGGGTATCCACGGTGCGGTCCTCGCCAAAGTAGTCGTAGTTCCACACCTTCTGCAGGATCTTTTCACGGCTGAGGGCGATGCCCTTGTTGGAAGCAAGAAACACCAGCAGGTCGAACTCCTTGGGGGTCAGGGCCACCTCCTCGCCGGAAACGCGCACCGTGTGGCTGGCCGTGTCGATGGTCAGCTCACCAAAGGTCATGGTGTCGGAGGCAGCGGCGGGCTTGGGCATGGTGCGGTTCAGCACGGCCTTGACGCGGGCTACCAGCTCACGGGGAGAGAAGGGCTTGACAACGTAGTCGTCGGCACCGCTCTCCAGGCCGGCCAGCTTGTCGTATTCCTCGCCGCGGGCGGTCAGGATGATGACCGGCGTGTTGATGTGGCGGGCGCGCATCTCGCGCAGGCAGGTCATGCCGTCCATAAAGGGCATCATCACATCCAGGATCACCAGATCAAAACCGCCGCCACTCAGCAGCGAAAGGGCGGCAGAGCCGTCGCCCGCTTCCTCGCAGACATAGCCTGCATATTGTAAATGCTCCCGGATCAGTTCCCGGATGCGGGGTTCATCATCAACGATCAGTATCTTTGCCATCTGAGGTTTCCTCCTCGTTATCAAAATAGCTCCAGTTTCTAGGGGTATCATAATATAATTATTGGAAAATTTTGTGAAGTTTAAGTGAATGGTTTGGAAAACCGCCGCCCCATTTTTCTTAGTATACCACAAAAGCCCCGCAAGAAACAGCAGGAGCCTGCCGCCCGCTTGCTTAACGGTTGTAAAGTGTGCTATACTGATTTGATAAAAACAACCACCAGAACAAAGGAAATCTGCCTATGCGCATCGGATTCGTTGAACTGCTTCTCATCCTGCTCATCGCGTCACTGACCATCGGGCCCAGTGCGGCCCTGTGGGTAGACCGCTGGCT
>OHQO01001006.1_pt1 | contig 11224 bp, 10 predicted proteins | sample 1578051 | NCBI WGS metagenome assembly OHQO01 (sample SAMEA3879592, study PRJEB24766) | human gut metagenome | biome: human-associated habitat; feature: feces | place: USA | collected 1985/1987 | reverse complement strand
TTCCATATCCCTGGGCCGTATCGATCAACCGATAACCGATCCGGATAGCCTCCGATATGCTCCGTTCACATGTGTCGGGATCGGTCAAAAGAAAAGTTCCTAATCCCAATACCGGCATTTCAATGCCATTGTTCAGTTTTACAGTTTCCATATCATTGCTTTTATTCTAAGGCAAAATTACCTGCATTCCCTGCCCCGGATGTCCGGAAAATCCTGTTTTCCGAACCAATTTTACAGATTGTCCCATAAATTTACTATATTTGTATCATACAGGATGCGGTTCGGCCATGCGTTGCGGAAATGTGCGCTGTGTACATCGGAAGTACAGGGCAGAACTGCGACAGGGGAACAAAGTGCCTCGAACGGACCGGGTTCCGGGATCTCTTTTTCCATCCAGCCCCAACTCACTGTGGGTTCGATGACGCCGTAGCCTTTCATGATAGCCATAATTGATCTCCTCCTTGTGAATTAGTCGATCTGCATACCGGCATAGAAGCCGCCGCGAATTGCTTTTCCGCTCTTGCCTACCTCGACGCAGTCGCCGACGCAGACGAGCTTCTTGTTGTATTTCTGCTTGAGTGCATTCGTGAGTTCGGTGTTTGGCGCCATGCCGAAAGCGGCAACAACGACATCCGCCTCGATCAGTTCTTGCTCGCCGTGCTCATTGATGACACGAACTCCGTTTTCAACGATCTCGGAAACACGCGTGTTGGTGCGGGTCACGACGCCGGCGTCTTTAAGATAGATCTTCAGAGAATGCTGATTGATGAACACCATATCCATCGCCACGTCTGGCTTCATTTCGATGATGGTGCACTGTTTGCCGTACTCGGTGGCCATTTCCAGAGCAAAGTCGGAGCCAGAGAGGCCGCCGCCGCAGATGGCGATTTTCTTGCCCTTGATTGCGGCTGGATCGCGGTGGGCGTCCTTGATGTCGATCACGTTTGCGCCGTGTGCACCGGGGATAGGCGGCACGACGGAGTGTGCTCCGGTCGCGGCAATGATCTTGTCGGCAGCGGCAAGGACGGGGCTGTCGATATCAATCTCCTGATGCACGACTGTTACGCCGAGCTTACGCATCTGCGTCTTGTAATACTCGATGAGCGCCTTGAGACGGGTCTTGAACTGTGCCTGAGCGGGCAGATTCAGCGTTCCGCCGAGTTCATTGCGTTCATAAAGTGTGACATGGTTTCCCTTAAGGGCAGCAACGCGTGCGGCTTCCATGCCGCCAGGACCGCCGCCGATAACGACAACATTTTTGGGTGTTTCCGTTTTGACGATCCGGAATGCGTGCTCCTCATTCGCCTGCGGGTTCACTGCGCATGACAGCTTGGAGTAGCGGCCCCAAATGCGGCCGATGCACTCTTCATTGCAGCGGATGCAGGGGCGAACGTCTTCCTCACGGTTTTCCATCAGCTTTCTGGGCAGATAGGGGTCTGCGATGAGCGGCCGTCCCATCATGGCAAAGTCCGCGCGTCCGGACTCAATCAGGTGCTTTGCTGTCTGGGGTGTGTGGTTGCCAGAGTTGAGGATGGGTTTGTCAGTCGCCTCACGTGCGGTGTCGCACACATACTCCATGCAGGCGTCGCCGCGGTAAAAGGTGGGGTACACGAAGTCGGGGTGCTCATAGCAGCCGCAGTCAACATCGAATGCGTCAACACCGTTTTCGCCGAGAATCTTAATGAGGCGCTTGCTGTCCTCAAGCGTTCTGCCGCCGGGGATGCGATGATCCATGGAGATGCGGTAAATAACGGGCATATCGTTGCCCGCGCCTCGCTTGATGGCCTGCAGGATCTCCAGCGCAAAGCGAGCACGGTTTTCATCGCTGCCGCCGTATTCGTCTTCACGCTTGTTCCACAGCGGGGTGAGGAACTGATCAATGATATATCCGACGTGACCGTGCACCTCGATCGCGTCATAGCCGGCGTTCGCGGCAATCTCAGCAGCCAACTGCCAGGACTTCATGATCTCCTTGATCTCTTCGATGGTGAGTGGACGGCAGAGAATCTTGGGATTGAACACCGCGGGAACTGCGGACGCGGAGAACGGAACGCCGCCGCACTGACTGGGGTGCGCGTTGCGGCCGGTGCCGCTTGAGAGCTGGGCGATGGCTTTTGCTCCATAGCAGTGAATGCGCTCCGTCATACCGGTCAGATGGGGGATGATGCGCTTGCTGTCAAAATAGGTGCCGTAGATGCCCTGGGCCAACTTCGGCGTGAGATACTGGGAAGCGGTGATAATCGCGCCGACACCGCCCTTTGCACGCTCTTCAAAATAGGTGGCCAGTGTATCAGATACGGAGCCGTCCATTAGAGCTGCATAGGTGCCCATGGGGGACATGACCAGGCGGTTCTTGATCTCCATCTTACCGATAGAGAAGGGGGTGAAAAGGGAATCAAAATTGCTGTCGTTGCTCATTGCTAACCTCCATATAATTTTGCTTTGACTTTTGCTGCGTTTTTTATTATATTTACAATTAGTAAATAACGAAAAAGGTGAATCACAAATGAGAGAACGCAAACCCGCGAAAGGCAGTCAGAACGATACACGTACAAGGATTATCAATGCGGCGATCGAGCTCTTCAATGATTATGGGTTCGACGAGACGACGATCCCGATGATCTGCGAAAAGGCGAAGGTCTCCAAAACGACGCTGCATTACTATTTCCCGCGGAAACAGGACATTTTCCTGGACATGCAGAACAATTTTGAAGAGCTGTACGCCGATAACTTTTACCGCATCGTCGAGCAGGAGACTTTCAGCAAGCAGATCTGGGAGATCTTCCACATCATGTGCGAGGGTGATATTTTCTACGGTGCGGGTGTTTCCCAGCAGTACTTCGTCGGCAGACTCAAAGAGCATTCTCAGCGTGATTTTATTAAGAATATTTATCACAAGAAAATGTTGACTGCTGTCATTCGCTCTGCGCAGAATGCCGGACAGATTCGGAATCTGACCGATCCGGAGACATTGGCAGAGGCACTGTCGTATGCAATGCGCGGCGTCATTGTGACCTGGGCGATTGAGAACGGGACAATCAATCTTCTGGAAGAGGCGAAACAGGCGGTTTCTGCGATCATTGATCCGGCGCCCGGATTCGAAATTTAGCACTAAAGATCTACATTTATAGATCTGAAGTACTACGTAGATAGAATGATAGCATAAATCAGAAATTTGTCAAGGGGCGCGCAGCAAATTTTGTGTACTTATGCGTGTTTTGTGACCCCTTCGTTACTTATATTGCAAATGAGCAAAAAACGTGTTTTCAAAAAGGCAGCCTGAGCAGGCTGCCTTTTTGATTGGAAGGTTTTACGGGAGGGACGGGAACAGCGACATAAAAATCGCGACTGCCGCTGTACCGACTGCGGTCGTCAGAATCGTTGTTACGGCCATCGGCGGGTATGCTTCCTTCATATCCTGATCGGCGATGCCGAGGTTAATGATGATGGCGGAGCTGTGCGGCAGCGTGTCCAGAATAGAGGCTGCAAACGCGCCCAGTCGCTGAACGAATGCCAACGACATGCCTGCGTCGATGCAGTGCTGCATCGCCATCGGCATACCGATGCGGATAGCCGAGGAGGATGAGCCGGTCAGTGCGCCCACGATATTGATCGAAAGGATCAGCACGAGGAACGGAGCCATATTCAGACTGAAGATGTAGTTGAGAATCGCCTGGAATTCCGGCAGGGTCTGCACAACGCTGACAAAGCCGAACAGGGAACCGACCATGCCGCAGGGGCCAAATGCGTTGGTGCCGGAGACCGTACACACGTCGAGCAGTTCCTTGAGGAGGCTGCCGTCCTTTTTCGGCATATACTTGCCGAGCAGAATAATGGAAAGGAGCCACGCAGCAAGGCAGGAGGAGAAAATGTCAAGCTTCACGACGTTGAAGAAAATGACGACAGAGAGCAGGGGGATGAGCGAGATGAGGAAGTTGGGGAGTTGCTTGTCATCGGCAACGCGGATGTCGTTTGGGCCGTATGCGAACTTGAGTCCCTTGGCAACGTCTTTTTTGATCATCAGCGTCAGGACGAAAGTGCCGAATACGATCTCGACGACAACGCCGACCAGACCGCCGACGAGACCGGCAGCAGGGCCTTCACCGACGACCTGCATGGACAGCACGTTTACGAGCTGCGCTGTTCCGGGGCCGGTCAGTGCGAAGGCATAAACACCGAAGGAGAGCAGGCCCATGACATAGCGCTTCGGGATGCCAGCGCGCTCCATGAGGCCAAGTGCGATGGGATAGAATGCGATCAGCGTGACCAGACCGTTCATGCCGCAGTAGGCGAGCAGGCCGGTGGGGATGACAATCGCGAGAATGCAGGAGACATAGGTGCGTGTCTTGGAGCGCCCTTCTTTGAACAGTGCATTGGACATCGTATCGCTGATAGAGCGCACGGCGCCGGTCCGGTTATAGATCTGTGCAACCAGGTTGCCGGCAAAGATAGGCGGGAACAGTGACTTGACCATGGTGGCAAATCCGGTGAAGTACACATCGGTGAAGGTTTGTCCGAAGTTCAGCCAGTTCATCACAATAACGGCCGCCGTTGCGATGATGCCAACGATGATAGCAGGCCATTTTTTGCAGATGAGGAACAGGACCAGGAAGAAACCGACGAGAATGCTTAAGTAACCCATTCATAATCCTCTCTTTCACGTTTGATAAGATTTGTTTGCGATGTACAGATCTAATAATATAGAACTGCATCTCTCGCTTTATAGTACTATGATACCATTTAATAATTATTTGTCAAGCAATTATTCAACAAAAACTTCCCATGTTTCGAAAAACACACGATCATGGCAGAGCAGGGAACAGATACATAAAGAGTGCGCAGATGATGGTGCCGCAAGCGGTCGCCAGTGTAGTAGCGATGAACATGGGGGGATAGCCTTCCTTCATGTCCAGATCTGCGATACCAAGATTGATGATGACAGCGGTGCCATAGGGAAGTGTATCAACGATCGAGCACGCAAAGCAGGAGACGCGGTGAATAAATGCCAGCGATAACCCAGCAGCCGTGCAGCGCTCCGCCACCATGGGCACGGCCACGCGAATGGCTGCGGTCGAGGAGCTGGTGAGAGCGGCAATCAGGCATACGGCGATGATCAGAATCAGAGCGGCGGGCATGTTGAAGTTAAATACACCATCGAGCATGGCCTGAAATTCCGGCAATGTCTGCACGATGCTGGTGAAGCCGACGATAGAGCCAACAGCACTGCAAGGGCCGAACGCCATTGCGCCAGCAGCTGTAAATACATCCAGCATTTCGTTGGTGCGTTTTCCATCCTTTTTGGGGAGGTATTTCCAGAACAGAACGATGGAGAACAGCCATGCGATCATGGTCGAAGAGAAGATATCAATCGAAAAGATGTTAAACAGCAGGACAAGTGCCAGTAACGGCAACAGTGCGACGAGTGCCTTGGGGCGCGGCTGGTCATTTGAAGCGACAATGTCCTTCGGCCCATAGGCAAAGGTTTTCCCTTTCGCTACATCTTTTTTGATCATGATGGTCGTCAGGGTCGTCGTGACTGCAATTTCTGTGATGCAGGCCAAAATACCGCCGCATATGCCGGCGTAGGACGGCGTGTTGAGCGACTGCATGGCCAGAATGTTCACGAGCTCCGCCGAGCCGGGAGCAGACATGGCAAAGGTGTAGACGCCGCAGCTGAGAATGCCCATCACAAAGCGCTTGGGGATGCCGGCGCGCTCCATGAGGCGCAGCGCAATCGGATACATCGCAATCAGTGTTACAAGTGCGTTCAGACCGCAGAAGGCCAGAATACCGGACGCGATTGCCATAGCTAGAATGCAGGAAACATACTTGCGCGTAGCGGAAGCGCTGTCCTTAAACAGAGCATTGGCTATGGCATCGCCGACGGCGTTGACAGCACCAGAGCGATTATAGATCTGCGCCAGAAGGCTTCCGGAAAAAATCGGTGGGAACAGCGATTTGAACATGGTGCAGAACCCGTCGAAGTAAGTGCCAGTCATGGTTTCGCCAAAAGGCAGGCCGTTCATGAAAATAACGACCGTTGCAGCAACGATGCCCACCATCAACGGGCTCCAGCGCCGGATCATCAGTGCGACGACGACTGCAAGGCCTAGAAAAATACTTATATAGCCCATATTCTCCCTCTTTTCTAAATTGTTCGAGGTTATACCATCGTGGTCCCGCCGTTCGGTGATACGACCTGACCGGTAATAAAGTCGGACGCAAGAAAGTAACGCACGATGTGATACATTTCGCTGACTTCCCCTGCGCGCTGAAGCGGGCAGCCCTTGGTGCGCTTCTCGAGCAGTTCGGGATCAATCTTATACGCATCCCAGTACATGTCGGTTTTGTGTGCGCCTGGAGCAATCGCGTTGACCTGAATATTGTATTTGCCAAGGTCAATTGCAAGCGCCTGCGTCATGCCACGGATGGCAAATTTTGAGCTTGCATATGCGATAGAGCCGGGTGCAGCGCGCAGACCCACCGCAGAGCAGAGGTTGATGATTTTCCCGTAGTGGTTTGCAATCATGAGGTCGACAAAATGACGGGTCATAAAGAACGTACCCTTCACGTTGACGTCAATAATGTCGCAGAACGTTTTCGACGCAATCTCCTCGGCGGGCATATTTGCATAGATGCCGGCATTGTTGACAAGCACCTGAAGATTTGTGCCCAGAGTCTCTTCGACCCATTTGCGAAATGCAAGGACTGCTTCTTCGTCTTTGATATCGAGCTGATAGCTTTCAACGCGAACGCCAAATTTGGTCTCAAGCTGCTTTTTGACTTTTTGCGCCTTGTCCGCTTGTGTGCAGTAGGTAATGACAACGTCATAGCCTTCGCGTGCAAGTTCCTCTGCAATAGCGGCGCCAAGACCGCGGGATGCGCCGGTCACGATTGAATATTTATTCGACATGACTCATTTTCCTTTCTGCCAGGCCTCTGGCTGCTGCCCAAATATAAGATTGTATTTGCCTGTATCAGAGCGCCCTGGATGAGACGCCCTGATGCATCCGACCGGCTCTGTCAATCCTCTTCAAGCACGCGGATGTAGTGGTATGCTTGATGGATTGCGTTGATGATTTTTCCGGGTTTCACATTGTCGCCAACTTGTACGCACTCGTAGCCAGCTTTGAGAAGATCGTTGTAGAGGCTGTGATCGGCCTTGAAGCCGGAAGCAAAGACGACGCTGTCACACGTGATTTTCTCGGCCTCACCTTCTTTGTTGATGACCATGATGCCGTCATCTAGGACCTCCGTCAGTCTGGTGCTGCAACGGATATCGGTGCCGGAGTTCTCAACGAGATAGCGGATGTTCTGATCATTCGCGACGAAATGATCTGCAGTGCGCAGAATGTCGTCCAGCAATTCGATCATGATCACATCTTTGCCCTGCAGGCAAAGTTCGCTCGACAATTCGCAGCCAACCTCACCGCCACCAACGACGACGACCTTCTGGCCGACTTCCTTCTGCTTGAGCAAAACCGGCACCGCGGTGCTGACATGCGGCTTATCCGCACCTGGTACCGGGATCACAACAGGCTTTGCACCTGTGGCGACGACAACAAAATCGGGATGGAGCCGCTGAACGTCCTCCAGAGTGATCTCCGTATTGAGGTGCAGGTCGACCGGATATTTTGCGATCTGGCGTTTCAGATACTCGACCTGGTCATGCACATCCGCCTTGAACCGCGGTGCGCCTGCGGCTGCCATGATTCCACCCATATAAGTGTTCTTTTCGTACAGCGAGACGCGATAGCCTCTTTCGGCTGCGGTGGCTGCTGCCTTCATGCCACCGGGGCCGGCACCAATCACAAGAATGTTGAGATCGCTCTTTGCCGGCGTGAGTGGGAACTCGCCCTCGCGCATGCCATGGACATTGACTGCGCACGGTCTGGAATGCCCTTTCATTGCATTGAAGTGGCACTCGCCGCAGCCGATGCACGGGTTGATATCATCCAGTTTCCCGTTCTTGACCTTGTTCGCCCAGTGCGGATCTGCGATGAGACCGTGGCCAATCGCAACCAGATCAATCAAACCGTCCGCAATGGCCTTTTCAGCAACATCAGGGTGGTTGAGCTTCCCGTGTGCCATGAGGGGAAGATCGCCAATCATTTCTCTTACTTTCGGGGCGGCGTCGAGGTCAAAGCCGACGGGCTGGTAGACGGAGCTAACCATTCTCCAACGGCACGAATATGCACCGCGTCCAAAGTGGATCATGTCCACAAGGCCGGAGTCGGCAAGATACTTTGCAATTGCAAGGCCCTCTTCAATCGGGCGCTCATCGTCGTCAACGCTGTCGAGCGTCATTTTGATTGCGATCGGATAGTCCTTTCCGCATGCCTTGCGAACTTCCTCGACGATCTCTCTGAGGAAACGCTGGCGGTTTTCGAAGCTTCCGCCATATTCATCTGTGCGGTGGTTCCACTTCGCGGAGGTGAACTGGTCGATCAGGTAGCCGCCGTATGCATGGATCTCAATGATGTCAACGCCTGCATTTTTTGCAAGCTTTGCTGATTCACCCATTGCTTTTACGAGACTTTTCACGCCCTCTGTAGGCAGTTCGCGGCAGATGAGAGAGGGCACATAGTAGTTGGGGACGGGGCTTGCGGAGTAGGGCGGCGTGTGCGGATCGATCCAGTTCATGCGGCCAATGCCGGGTGAGAGCTGGATGCCGAACTTCGCGCCGTAAAAATGAACACGTTCAGCCACCAGATGGAGCATATAGACATCCTTCGTATTTGTGAGCTTCTGACAGGGAGCCGGCTCGAACTCAGTAGAGGCGACAACAGCGCCGGTCAGCACAAGACCGCAGCCGCCTTTTGCTCGCTCGCCGTAGTACTTCACGTCCCGCATGTTAAAGGCGTTGGTAGTATCGGTCGTCGTGCCCATGGGGGCCATAACGATGCGATTTTTCAGTGTCATGCTGCCGATCTGGATTGGCTCAAACAACTTGTTCATAAAAACTCCTCCAATGAAATGTTTCGTGTCTCCGGATTTCTGTTGCACGCTATGGTTGCTTTTTTCTGCATGCGGGTATAAAATAAAAGCAATATTGGGCCGCGGAGCAAACTAAATAGGTATAAAATACTAGTAAAGTTGTTCTACGGGCTTATTATAGTACACCGCGGTCACACTCACATTCTATTCTTTTGTGAGAAATGTGTCAATTGTGAGAACGTCACAAAATTATCAAGCACTTATTGTCGAAAGTGTCTGTTTTGGAGGGAAATGCAAGCATGCAGCCCAGTAGTACAAAAGAGAAAATTCAGGAGCAGGCGATCAAATTATTTAAGGAATATAACTATGATCAGGTTACCGTGATGCAGATCTGTAAGGCTGCAGGTATCACGAAGCGCACATTCTATTATCATTTTTCTTCGAAAGATGAGATTGTGGACGAACTCATCGGCCGTATCGGTAAAAAAGTGGATCAGCTCGTGGATGTTATGTTGCAGCGCGAGTCGAATCTCGCTTTTCTTTGGGCAATGTTACGGGAATATGCAGTGGATGCCGAGGAAAATGGCCCTGCCATTACTGCGCAGATCTATATCAATATTCTGCAAAAGGATGTGGATAATGATTTTCCGCAGGGTATGGTACTGTTTCGCGCGGTCGTGCAGACAATTACGAAAGCACAGCTTGCAGATGAGGTCGGCAATATGCAGCCTGCGGAGGAAATTGCGTATGCGCTTTACCATGGTCTGCGCAGCGTGGCATACACGTGGTCCAGCTGCGGAGGCAGTTTTTCTCTTATAGGTGGGTATAAGCGGATTTTTCAAGTGATCCTTGCGCCGAAGCTCCCCAAAGAGCAAGTATTTGGCACGGATGCGTGACCTTTGAACGGCATGATTGGAGCGACAACCACTGAAATTGCATGTTTGATTATTCTTTCTGAGATTTTTATCTCGGCCGGGAACGACGACTGGACGATGCGAAAATGTTTGTCTAATGCGAAATTGCTATCAAAATGACCTCTCTTTGCTTGAAATCTCAGGCAGAAAGAGGTCTTTATGTTTTTGATATTAAGATGAATATTTTGCGAACTTTTTGGCTGTAAATCATAAAATAATGTGCTAGTATACAAGCATTGGAACGACGCTTTCGTTCAGAGATATCAACGGAGGAAAACGAGATGAAATACTGCAGTCAATGCGGCAAAGAGCTGGTGGACGAGGCGGTCGTGTGCCCGAACTGCGGCTGCGCGGTGCAGGCGCCGGTAAACCAGCAGGAGGATAAACCGTCGACGGTCCTGAACATTCTGGCGTTTTTGTTCCCGGTGATCGGCCTGATCCTGTTCCTGTGCTTCCAGAAGACGACGCCGGTGCGTGCCAAAGCGATCGGCAAGTGGGCGCTGGACGGCTTCGTTGTCGGTGTTGCGCTCTCGATTCTGGTCGGGATTCTGGGCGGGATTCTGGGTGCCATGTACGCATAAACGCGCGCGTGCGGGTGAAATGCAATCGCTGCATTTCACCCGCATTTTACATGATGCGGTTTTGAACTTCACGCAAAAATGCTATTATGACCTCTAAATCACTTTTGGAGGCGATCGTGTGAAGCATCCAAAACTCTGGGACGGTATTTCGATCGTTTTGGTTTTGTTTGGCCTGGGCCTGTACGGCAGCAGCTGCTGGTATGGCATCTGGGCACTGATATATGTAGCACTGGGGTGTGTCGTGCTGGGCGTACTCATCGCCGTATTCACACAACGCTGCCCATTTTGTCACCGTTATCTTGGCATGATGTTTTTCACCGGCAAAAAGACGTACTGCCCGCACTGCGGCAGCGACGTGCGCGCGGGTAGAAACGTTTGACAGCGCCGACTTTTTTCGCTATGCTGGTTATATAACGGTGTGAAAGCGGGGAATACCATGAAGCTTGGCCTGTGCCAGATGCCGGTCACGGCGTCCAAAACGGAGAATGATACGGTCATGCGCCGCTATGTGCGCGATGCCGCTGCGGCCGGCTGCGATCTGGTCGCACTGCCGGAGATGTGGTGCTGCCCATATAACAATGCGGCGTTTGTGCAATACGCCGAGCCGCAGGGCGGCGAGACGTGGCGTCTGCTGCGCGACACGGCGCGCGCATGCGGCGTCTGGCTCGTCGCAGGCTCCGTGCCGGAACGCGACGGGGACGCGATCTACAATACCTGCTACGTGTTTGACCCGCGGGGGACGCAGCAGGCGAAGCACCGCAAGGTGCACCTGTTCGATATCGACGTGGCGGG
>OHQO01001003.1_pt1 | contig 11240 bp, 14 predicted proteins | sample 1578051 | NCBI WGS metagenome assembly OHQO01 (sample SAMEA3879592, study PRJEB24766) | human gut metagenome | biome: human-associated habitat; feature: feces | place: USA | collected 1985/1987 | reverse complement strand
GCCGGTGTCGCCCGAGGTGGCGACGAGGATGCACACCTGCCGCTGCTCGCCGCACTTTTTCAGGCTCGCCGTAAGCAGGTACGGCAGGATCTGCAGCGCCATGTCCTTGAACGCGCACGTCGGCCCGTGCCAGAGCTCGAGAAACGCCGTGGCGTCATCGAGCCGGTGCACCGGCGCAACGGCCGGGTCATCAAACTGGCTGCCGTAGGCTGCGGCGGTGAAGCGCTCCAGTTCGGCGTCCGTAAACTCGCTCAGAAACGGGCGCATGATCGTCACGGCGCGCTGCTGGTAGGTCATGCCGCACAGCGCCTGAAGCTGCTGCGCGGACACCTCCGGCAGCGACTCCGGCACGAACAGGCCGCCGTCCGGCGCGAGGCCGCAGGCGATCGCCTGTGCGGCGGAAACGATCTGCTGATGATCTCTTGTGCTGTAGTAGTTCATATCTGATCCCTCGTTATTCAAAAGCATTTTCGATCTGATTGATCCTGCGTTGACGGTGCGGCGTGTCCGCGTCGCCATAAATTTCGATCACGTCAAAGCGCGGCTGCAGCTGCGTCTCGTGCTCTGCCAGCCAGAGCGACGCCGCCGTGCGGATGCGCGCCTGCTTGGCCGTGGTGACATACGCGCCCGCGCGCACGAACCGGTCGGACGCGCGCAGCTTCACTTCCACGAACACGACATAGTGCCGGTCGGCCGCGATGATATCGATCTCGCCGAAGCGGCAGCTGTAGTTGCGCGCCAGGATGCGGTAGCCGCGCCGGCGCAGGTACGCCGCCGCGCACTCCTCGCCCCAGGCGCCCTTCGTTCCCTTGACTGCACCGGCCATATCAGTGCATCTTCTTCAGGAACGACGGCCGGTGGATGGGGCTTGGCCCATACGCCCGGATGGCCGCATAGTGTGCTGCCGTGCCGTAGCCCTTGTGTTTTTCAAACCCATACTGCGGATAGGTCTCCGCCATCCGGCGCATATAGCGGTCACGTGTGACCTTTGCGAGCACGGAGGCCGCCGCGATGTCGGCACACTTGCCGTCGCCGCCGACGATGCATCGGCTCGGCACGGTGATGCCGGTGTTCCGGTTGCCGTCGATGAGCGCGAGCGCCGGCTGTGGGGACAGCTGCGCGATGGCCCGGTTCATGGCCAGAAACGTCGCGCCGAGGATATTGTGCGCCTCGATCTCCTCTACGGTCGCAAATGCGATGCCGTAGCTCAGCGCCTGCGCGATGATGGTATCATAGAGCGCCTCGCGTTTTTTCTCCGAAAGCTTTTTCGAGTCGTTCAGGCCCGGGATCTCCAGCCCCGGCGGCAGCATCACCGCCGCCGCGCACACGGGCCCTGCCAGCGGGCCGCGCCCGGCCTCGTCCACGCCGCACAGCGGCTCGGTGTCCGGCGTGCGCAGCTCGTTTTCCAATGTCCACAGATCGACCTGCGTCATACTTCCGCCTCCGGCATCTCGAGCGTGATGCGGCCGAGCTTGCCGCCGCGATATTCATCGAGCAGCACGCCCGCCATCCGCTCAAGGTCATATTCCCCGCCGGAGATGAGAAAGCCGCGTTTTTTCGCCGCCTGCTCCAGCAGCTCGAAGCCATTGCAGGCCGGGTCGGGGCGGAACTTGTAGCGCTGCTCCACCGCGTCGGGATAAAACCGTGCGAGCCGGAGCATGAAGTTGGCCGCGAGCGTCTCTCGGTCGAGCACTTCGGCCTTGATCGCGCCGGTGATGGCCAGCAGCTCGCCGACCTCCTGACTGTCGAACCGCGGCCAGAGGATGCCCGGCGTGTCCAGCAGCTCAAGGCCCTGATCGACCGTGATCCACTGCTTGCCGCGCGTGACGCCCGGCCGGTCTCCCGCGGCGGCCGCCTTGCGCCGCGCCACCTTGTTGATAAAGGTGGACTTGCCCACATTCGGGATGCCCAGCACCATAACGCGCACCGGCCGGCCGACCTGCCCCTTGGCGGCGTACGCCTCGATCTTGTCGCGCAGCGCCGTGCGCACCGCGCCGGCAAACCCGTTGACGCCCTTACCGCTGCGGCTGTCGGTCTCAAGCACGGTCATGCTCTGTCGCTGAAAGGCTGTGTGCCAGCGCGCCGTCGCCTTCGGGTCGGCGAGGTCGGTACGGTTGAGCACAACGATGCGGGGCTTGTCGCCCGCGAGACGGTCAATGTCCGGGTTGCGGCTCGCCATCGGGATGCGCGCATCGAGGATCTCGCACACGGCGTCGACCTGCTTCATGTGCTCCTCGATCATACGCTGCGCCTTTGTCATGTGGCCCGGAAACCACTGAATATTCAGCTTTTCAAAATCCTGCGCCATGTTATTTTACAACTCCGATGTTCTTGACCGGAAAGAGCGTGAAGTATACCCGGCCCATGATATAGCGCGTATCAACGCAGCCGAGGCGCGCGTCGCGGCTGTCGGTAGAGGCGTTGCGGTTGTCGCCCATGACGAACACGCAGCCCTCCGGCACCGTGATCTTCCCCTCGAAATTCTCGCGGTCGTGCACGGGCTCATTGACATACGGCTCGTCGAGCGCCTTGCCGTCGACGTAGACCACGCCGTCGTCAAAGTCGATGTCCACGGTCTGTCCCTCCGTTGCGATAATGCGCTTGACGATGGGTTCTTGCATGAGCGTCTGCTTGCGCAGGACGACGACGTCCCCCTGCTTCGGATGATAGAACAGGTTGGAGATGACGACCTTGTCGCTCTGCTCGAGCGTCGGCACCATGGAGTGGCCGACGACATTGACCATGCGCACTGCAAACACAAACAGCAGCACGCAGAACACCAGCGCGAAGATGATGCACTGGATCCAATCGTATACTTCGGCGCGGCTCTTGGCGCCGCTCGGATTCTTGCTGTCCATTTTCAAAACCTCGGTGTAAAAAATTCGTAAATTACATTATACACGCTCAGACCCATTTTCGGCAACTAAAATTGTGTGAATTCTTTTCCGGCGGCATCGCAAAAACGCCCCGAAAATGCAAAAAAGAGGCCGAAGCCTCTTTTTTGCAGTATCCACTTAGATAAGCTCTTTGACCTTGGCTCTCTTGCCCACGCGGTCGCGCAGGTAGTACAGCTTAGCTCTGCGGACTTTGCCGCGGCGAACGGTCTCGACGGACACGATCGTGGGAGAGTGCACCGGGAAAACCTTCTCGCAGCCCACACCGTAGGAGATGCGGCGGACGGTGATCGTCTCGTTGATGCCGCCGTGCTTCTTGGCGATGATGGTGCCCTCGAAAGCCTGGGTACGCTCACGGTTGCCCTCGGTGACGCGGACAGTGACACGCACGGTGTCGCCGACGCGCATGGCCGGCAGTTCGGGTTTCATGTACTGCGCGGTCAGAGTTTTGATGAGATCCATAATGAAATCCTTCCTTTATCAGACGTTCATACCGGTGGACAGAGCCGGTCACGGCAGCGGACCGTCGTTATCTTGCGAAACACTGTTTCGCACAAGCCATAAGATAATAGCACATCCCGCGCGGGTTTGCAAGTGTTTTCAGCGGAAAATTTGCATATCTTCCGTATAGACCTCCTGCCGCGTGAAGGCGGCAAAGTCCGGGGCCAGCTCGGGCGCGAGCTGATGCAGCGCCGCGACGAGGTGGTCAGGGTTGAGCGTCGGGTCCTGTGCGGAGACGACGGCCTCCACCGTCACAAACCGCGCCTCCGGCCGCACGTGCAGCTCCGAGATCGCTGGCACGATGTCCATCTGTCCCTCCCCGCGCTTGGTCTTGCGGGTGATGACGATGGCGTCGCGCGCGTAAAACGCGCGGAGCTTTTCGGCCATGTCCGCAGGAGCGGCGTTGTCATATTCATACCGCCCGGTCACGCGCAGCCACTTGAGCTCACGCACCTTGCGTCCGCCGGGGTACGCCTCGAGCGCGCGGATGCCCTCCGGCATGACCGCCGTGAGCCGCTCTGGCAGCGCGGCAAGGTCTACTTCCTCGCGCAGCTGAAAGTCCATCAGCTCGCACACGCTCCCAACGCCGACGGACAGCGGCAGCAGGATGGAGATGAGCGCGTGGGGATTGAAGCCCTCGGAATATTTCAGCGGGCAGTCGGCGCGCAGGAACACGCGCTGCATCGTGCGCATGAGGTCGAGGTGCGAGATGTAGATCGCACGGCCGGTCTTTTCAAACCGCAGTCTCAGCTTTTCAGGCATCGCACTTGCCCCCTTCCGTCATGAGTGCGAGCGCACCGCAGCCGGTGCACTGCCTGCGGCAGTCAGGCGAGAGCTCGGCCTTGTAGGCCTGCTCGCGCTCGTGCCACAGATGCGCGCGGTGCACGCCCATATTCACGATGTCCCACGGCAGGAACTCATCCTTCCCGCGCTCGCGGCAGGCATAGAACATCGGGTCGACGCCGCAGGCGTCCATGGCCGCCATCCAGCGGTCGAACGAGAAATAGTCGCCCCACGCCTCGAGCTTGCCGCCGCGGCGCCAGACCTCTTCGATGACGTCGGCAATGCGCCGGTCGCCGCGCGAGAGAACGGCCTCGACGAAGCTGGTATCCGGGTCGTGCCAGTTGTAGGTCACGCTCTTGGCCCTGATGCTCTCGCGCAGGAGCTGCACCTTGCGCTTGTACTCGTCCATCGTCACCTGCGTCTCCCACTGGAAGGGGCTGTGCGGCTTCGGTACGAAGCACGATGTGCTGACCGTGATGCGCACACCGCGGGCCTTGTTCGTCGCGTGCATACGCCATGTGTGCAGCACCTGATTGGCGAGCTCCGCGATGCCGACCACGTCCTCATCCGTCTCCGTCGGCAGTCCGAGCATGAAGTAGAGCTTCACGCCGTTCCACCCGCCCTCAAAGGCAACCTGGCAGGAATGGAGCAGATCCTCCTCGCGCACGTTTTTGTTGATGGCGTCGCGCAGGCGCTGCGTGCCGGCCTCGGGCGCGAAGGTCAGGCCGCCCTTGCGCACCTTCTGCAGGCGGCTCATGATGTCCATGGAAAAGTTGTCCGCGCGCAGCGACGGCAGCGCGAGACTCATGCTGCGCGGCTCGCAGTATTCCAGCAGCCCGTCGCACACCTCGTCGAGCGGGCGGTAGTCGCTGCTCGAGAGCGACAGGAGCGTCGCCTCCTGATAGCCGGTGTTTTTGAGCGATTCGATGCCCTGCCGGATGATCGTCTCCGGTTTGCGCGGGCGCACCGGGCGGTAGACATACCCCGCCTGACAGAAGCGGCAGCCACGGATGCAGCCGCGAAACAGCTCCACGTTCACACGGTCGTGCACGATCTCCGTGCTCGGCACGATGGGGTCCGTCGGATAATAACAGGCGTCGAGATCCTGAATGATGCGCTTGGTCACGCGCGCGGGCGCGCCGTGCGTCGGGGTCAGGTCGTGCAGCGTGCCGTCCGGGTTCCAGTGCGGGACGTAGAACGACGGAATGAGCACGCCCTGGATCTTCGCCGCCGTTTCGAGAAACCGCGTCTTACTCCAGCCGGCCTGCTGCGCCTGCCGGAACAGCGCCAGCACTTCGTTATTGACCTCTTCCCCCTCGCCGATGATCATGAGGTCAAAAAACGGGGCCATCGGCTCCGGGTTGCTGCAGGCCGTACCGCCCGCGATGACAAGCGGCGTCAGCTCCGGCCGGTCAGCGCTGCGCAGCGGGATGCCGGCCAGGTCGAGCATATTGAGCACGGCGGGATATGCCATCTCGTAGCCGAGCGAGAACGCCACAACGTCAAATTCGCTGACGGGGTCGCCGCTCTCGAGCGCGTAGAGCGGGATGCCCGCGCGGCGCATTTCGGCCTCCATGTCGCCCCAGGGGGCAAACACGCGCTCACACCAGACGCCGGGCATCTGGTTCATCGTGGCATAGAGGATGCGCATGCCGATGTTCGACATGCCGATCTCATAAATATCCGGGAAGCAAAAAGCGAGGCGCAGGTCCACCTCCGCCTTGTCCTTGATGATCTGGCGGTATTCACCGCCGGTATAGCGCGCGGGCTTCTGCACGCGCGGCAGGATGCGTTCCAGTCGCTGATCCATACTACACTCCTACATATGATAGTAGGAGTATTTTACATCATGTTTTCCCCCTTGGCAAGTCATTCCCGGCTGCAAAAGCGCCAGCCACGCGCCAAACGCGCCCAGTGCGAGCCCCATGCCGCGTGCAAACAGCACCACACCGAGTCCCATGAGCGCGACCGGCAGCACCAGTCCCAGCACGTCCAGCAGCCGCTCTGCCGCACGCTCGCCCGCCAGCGCCGCGACCGCCGCCTGCAGCGCGCGGCCGCCGTCGAGCGGCAGCACCGGCAGCAGATTCACGCACGAATACAGCAGGCTCAGATCCGCCCCCTCCGGGCAGCCAAGCCCGCGCAGGATGCAAAACAGCCCCGCGCCGGCGGCAGGGCCGGCCAGCGCCGCCGCGACCGTGCGCACCGCGTCCTCCGGCGGCGCGCAGCGCAGCGCCAGCCCGCAGGCCTCCATGCGCAGGCCGTAGATCTCCGTGCCGCACAGCACCAGCGCCGCAACATGGCCCAGCTCATGCACCGCCACGGCGAGCGCCAGCCGCGCGCACCAGCGCAGCGGCAGCAGAAAATACAGCCCGGCAAGCAGCGCGACTGCGCCCGGGCGCACATCGAGCGCAAAGCGACGGCGCTTCATACGGCGGCGAGGTAAAACTCCGGATTGCAGTAATACCCGTCATGCATCAGCTCGAAGTGCAGGTGCGGCCCGGTCGCCTTGCCGGTCGCGCCGACGAGCGCGATCTCCTGCCCCGCCGTGACCGTCTCCCCGGCGCGCACGAGCAGCTTGCTGCAGTGGCCGTAGAGCGTCGTGTAACCGTCGGCGTGACGGACCTTCACATAGTTGCCGTACCCGTCGTCCTGCCCGGCGGCAAGCACCGTGCCGTCAGCAAAGGCACAGACCGCCGTGCCGGAATTGGCCGCGAAATCTGTGCCATAGTGAAATTTCACCTTGTTTTCCAATGGATGCAGCCGGTAGCCGAAGCCGGACGAAGTATAGCCCGCGACCGGTGACGTGTGCGCAAACGGCAGCTCGCTGACCGCGTAGCTGACATTGGTCGGCACTGCATAGCCGGAATAGACCGCCTGCTCGTTGAGAAATGCCTCGCGCGCGGCAAGGGCCGCCTGCAGCTGCGGGCTCGGCTCCGGGGTCGGTTCCGGCGTGGGTGTCGGCGTCGGCTCCGGTGCGGGCGTCGACCAGACGGACATGTTCACGGCGGGCAGATACTGCCGCAGCTGTTCGTCCTGCGTCTGTACCGGCGCGGGCGCAAACACGCTGCGGATCTCGGCAAAGACGGACTTGTAATCATCGTCTGCATTGATGGCCGGCAGCAGCACCTCGCGCGCATCTGCGGCCGCCGCCGGGGCGATCATCTTCACCGCCGTCAGCAGCAGGAATACCGCCGCGCACAAATAAACTTTCCAGCGCTTCATGCACATCACCCCCGATAAAAGGAGTGTATGCAGACAGGCCCGGTTTTAGCACGACGGCAGCGCCGCCGTACCGTCCGGCCCCTGATACTGGCCGACCATCGCCATGTCCACAACGCCGTAAATACACGAGATGAGCGCGCTGCCGAACGCCGCAAGAAAATATTTGCGGTAGCCCGCGCGCACATTGTCCCTGAGCATATCCATGGTCATCCTCCTCGAAAAAGAAAAAAGCCGGACAAGGAACAGACATTTCAGTCTGCGCCTTATCCGGCTGCCGTTTCTCTGAACAGCTCGCCCTCCAGCGAACGAGGGTGTTAAGCCAGAAGGAAGATGGATTGTCAAGCGATGCAGGTCAAAAAAACGTACCCAGCTCGCACGCACAAAATCCGAACATATTTATCCACGCTTGGCTGCATACACCAAGAAATTACTGGGTCTCAAGTTCACACCGGACGAAGTCCAAATCTTCCCCGTCTCCATCGCAAAATCCGAATCCACGACATACTCCTCGTGTCTTTCCAGCCTTTGAAGCCCCATGATTTGTTCAGCACCAACGACATGTTCCCACCAGAAGTGATTATCCTCATCTATTTGCGAATAGAAAAGCTCGACAGGCTCTAAACAGTACTGCCACTCGGGATGAAATCTATATTTTTCATATTCCGAATACGCAGCGCCACTAGAGCCGCTCCGATACACATAGCCATCGTCTCCGATGAGGAATCGGTCACGTTCCTGTCCCTGAAAGGCGAGGAGCGGCTGCCCATTTTTAATTGTATAAACAGTATAAACAGCAAATGCATACCCGTCTTCCATCGGGCAAAAGTCGCCGCCAATCCAGCCGAGGAGCAGTTCATTCGTTCCATCGCCATTTAAATCTCTGAAAGAATAACCGATTCGACTCAAAAGACCATCTGAATTTTCCCAAGCCCAATATGGATTCACAATACATTCTGCCAAGCCGCGCTCCACCACATACTTGTCGCGATCCCAATCGGCTGTACCCGCCTGATGTGCATACAGTGCCTGATAATATAAGTCCAAAACGCTTGCATACCGCTGCTCATCCACACTCATTGAGCCTGCATTACTCTTGCCCGCGCCCTTATCTTCGCTTGTATCCAGCTCGACCGTGACATCCGGCGTAGACGTTGCTTCTGGTGTCTGCTGCGAAGCTTCTGTCTCCGCAGCAGCATTATTTGCAGAACACGCACCAAAAGAAATACTAAGCAGCAAAATGACCGCAAGCAGTGCTGCCGCTTTGGCCGTTTTCACGTCTCACATCCTCCGTTCGTTGAAAAGCGTGCAGAAGTTTACTCGATGCCCTGCTGTTTGCACCAGATGTCCATGACGGTGTCCACCGGCAGGAGCTTGACCAGGCGCACCTGACGGCGCACCGGGTGGCCGAGAATGGAGACGCTCTTTTTCTTCTTGAGATCCTGCATGGCCTGCGCCGCTACCTCGTCTGGGCCATACCACTTGTCCACATAGCGGATATACTCGTCATGGTGCGCGACCTGCTGGAACTCGGTCTTGATCCAGCCGGGGCAGACGCACATGACATGGATGCCCTGCGGGCGCAGCTCGCGGCCGAGCGCGCGCGACAGGCTCAGGACATAGCTCTTGCTCGCGCCGTACACCGCTTGATACGGCACCGGCTGCCAGGCGGAGTTCGAGCCCATGTTGATGATGCTGCTGCCGGCGTGCATATACGGCAGACTCGCGTGGCACATGCCAGTGAGCGCGAGCGAATTGAGCTGCGCGCTGGCGAGCAGCTTCTTGCGGTCCGCCTCGGCAAAGGGGCCGAACACGCCGCAGCCGGCCGCATTGACCAGCATCTTGATCTCGGGCTGCTCCTGCTCGAGCAGGGCCTGATAGGCATCGATGCTGCTCAGATCCGAGAGATCGAGCGCGATCGGGCGGATGGGGTTCGTGCACTTGTCGCGCAGCTCCTCCAGCCGCTCTTTTCTGCGGGCAATGACCCAGATCTCGTCATAGCGCGCGTCCTTGTCCACAGCGTAGACGAGCTCCCGGCCGATACCGGCGGATGCGCCGGTGATGACAGCAATGTTCATACGTTCTCCTCCAGAATGAAAATATCGGTAACTCTATCATACCGAACTTGCGCCGTCTGCGCAAGGGATTGGGGAATAAAAAATCGCTGCGAACGATGCAACGTCCGCAGCAATATGGTCGGAGTGTGTTTATGAATCATTTCATTAAAACTAGGACTCACTATAAAATTGTTGGCATAAAGAAAGAGCGCCAGCAAGTTTTTTACTTGCTGAGCGCTCTTGAAACTGTGCCGGAGATTGCCGTCCGGTCGGCTATTCTCTTTTCAGGCGGCATATCGCCGTCACCGTCCTTTCATAACCGCATGGGTCTTATTTTTCTGTTCTGTTCAGCGTGAATTTCTCACCCTGTGTCGCCGTACCCTTGCCTGCGGTCAGCTCAAGCCCCGTATCGATATACGCCACCTCGTACTCGCAGTCGGTCAGTGCCTCAGCTTCAAAGTCGATAAAGAGTGTCCTGCCGGACAGCGTGAAACGGAATTTATACGGTGCGCCGGAAAGCCGCAGCTCTCCGCTGCCGTCCTCACGGAAGGTATAGACGCAACTCTTGTCGGACATTGCAAAGCTGCCGTAGATGCTCTCGTCATGAGGGCTGCTCTCGGAGCGGCCGCAGCTACGGCACAGCAGCACGATGCCCGCTATGAGCAGCACCGCCGCAAGGGCGCAGGCAGTAAGAAAGAGCGTCCTTCTCCGCTTTTGCTTTTTGATCGCCGAGCGGCGCAGCTCACGCCTGCGGAGCATTTCTGCCTCGGTCATGGGTCTTTTCTGCGGCGGTATTCTGTTATCCTGCATTGCTTCACCTTACTTTACTTCAATATTCTGACTTCATCCAGGAAGTCAAAAAGCATCGGCAGACCGGTGCCGATGGGGTGCGTCCTCCCACAGACACATCTCGCCGGTCAGCGTGACGCAGGGCGGGCTTGGTCATGCGAAAGAGGAAAAATCTGTCCGTGGCAGCGCGCTTCAAATGGAGCAGGGACACCTCTCCGTCGCCGTTCGGCTGGGGATACACGGTCAGAATGTGGCTGTCGCTTGCCGCCTTCCGGTCAAACCCCTGCATATCCGACTCAAAGTAATATCGTGAATGCCCGTTCTCACGGAAAACGAACAGCAGCTCCATGCCGTCGGTGGTGCAGCGGTCACAGCTGTAGGTATGCCCTTCTTGTAAGGGCAGCAGCAGGCCGCTGAAGGGAATTCTTTCCGAAACAGTCATGGCAGCTTCTCTCCTTTTTCTTATCGTAGTGTCCTGTAGTCCTTCCGAAAAGCGGCAACGCCGTGGTTGCCGCCTTTCGGAAAGGGGCTTGCTGCCGAGTCCGCTTTCAGGAAAATAGGCGGTGGCGGAATGATCCGTCACCGCCTATTGTATTTAGGATATTTCGATTTCGGAAGCGTCGGCTTATTCAGCCTCGGATTCCTTTCTCTTTTTGCTGTTCAGACCCAGCACGGTCAGAACGCCGCCGCAGACGAACAGAGCAGCCAGCCAACCGATGAGGTTTCTGCTGTCACCGGTCTGAGGAGGCTTGGTGGAGTCGTCCTTTCCTGGCTTATCGGTGTTATTATCACCGCTGCCTGTATTGCCGGTGTTGCCGCCGTCGGGGAGCTTGTCGATGACCGTGTTCTCGCTGCGCTTTGCGCCGCAAACGGTGCATTCCTCGTGCTTGATGCCGGTGGCCTCCTTGGTAGCGGCTTTGTCGATCACCCACTGGAAGCTGTGTGCTGCCGTGTCGGCCTTATCGTCGCACTCGCACTCATGCCAGTGGTTGGTGCC